>WNFB01000351.1_pt1 | contig 44671 bp, 35 predicted proteins | sample 5400501 | NCBI WGS metagenome assembly WNFB01 (sample SAMN13153341, study PRJNA577476) | soil metagenome | isolation source: 200 cm saprolite under Douglas fir tree site 2 hole 1 | place: USA:California | collected 2015-04-18 | reverse complement strand
ACTTGGTGAGTTCAATGGTATCCAGTTGCAGTCTATCTCCAGGGGTGAACTTGATCTGAGCAAGTTGAAAGATGAACAGGAGCAGGAGAAGGAGGAATCCCAGGAAAGTGCCGGTGAAGTAAAGGAGCTGATCGAACGCTTCAAGACTGTTCTGGGCGAGAAGGTCAAGGATGTTCGCACGACAACACGCCTGACGACCTCGCCTGCCTGCCTCGTCGTCGGTGAATATGATCTCGACCCCAGTCTGAAACGCCTGCTGAAAGCTGCTGGCCAGACAATACCTAACGATCAGCCTATCCTGGAGATAAACCCGCACCATCCAATCATTCTCAAGCTGAGAAATGAAGCGGATGACAAGCGTTTTACAGATTGGGCCTACATTCTCTTTGACCAATCAGTTCTCAGTATGGGCGAAAAGCTGGATAACCCGGTCGATTTCGTCAACCGGCTCAATGATTTGCTGGCCCAACTGTAGTATCTTCTCCGAGTTACCAGCAGGGAAACATGAATCATCCCGAATTTTAGTGCTATTCGTCCCAGGGCGAGGACAAGCCATCGCCCCTACTATGGACGAAGCAGCATGGCAAGCCGCTTCGTCCATAGTAGGGGCGATGGCTTGTCCTCGCCCTGGGGTGGGCCAATACCGCTTCGCCAGCGATATCAAATTTCGGGATGAATCATGCCCTGCTGGTAACTCGGAATGCTCTATGTTGCATCTCGTTGTATGATAGGTGAAAATGAGAAAACATTATATCTAAGGAGACGAAATGTCAGTTGAACATCAAACCCTTAGCCCACGTCGTTTTGGACGATGGGACGTGGCAGTACAACGCAGTGTGACGCGAATACATACGTTCTTCTATCGCCTGACTGGCGGCGCAATAGGCGGACGCATGGTTGGCAGTCGGGTGCTGTTACTGACCACTATGGGGCGCAAAAGTGGCAAGTCCCGCACCCTTCCCTTGTTCTATCTCGCCGATGGAGATCGACTCGTGCTGGTTGCCTCCAATGGCGGCACGGCGAGACATCCCCTGTGGTGGTTGAATCTCCTTGCTCATCCCCAGGCGCGAGTGCAGGTTGGGCGTCGGAAATTGTCGATGAAGGCTGAGCAGGCAAACCCAGAAGAGCGAGGCCGCCTCTGGCCTCTGCTTACCGCCATGTATCCTGGCTATGCCGACTACCAAAAGCGCGCACCCCGCGAGATTCCTGTGGTGATTCTCAGTCCCTCTGAACGTAGTAGTATGTAGGAAATTTCAAATTCGAGGCGGAACACGGGTGTCAGGGGTGGGTGTCACTGATATAGCAGAAGAAGGTACTGGCATGACTACAAAATATTTCATACTACCAAAGATTCATATGCTAGCTCTGGTAGGCATAGTGACAACATTGTTGCTCGCTGCCTGCGGAGGAGGGACGGCAAGTACTTCTACGGCATCGACTACTCCTACCGCGACGCTGGCCAGAGTTACGGCTATCGCTCATGGAACGCTCGCACATGTGCCGAAAGGAAGTGCGGAACTTACATGGAACGCGGTTAGTAAAATACTCACAGTCAAGTTGTCTCTGACCGGGCTGGCTCCTCACAGCATTCATCCAAGCCATATCCATTCCGGCAGTTGCAGTATCCCAGGCAGATTGATCTATCCCCTTCAGTATGTAGTCGCGGATGCCACGGGTAATGCTACAGTAACCTCAACTGTGCCGAATATAGTAGATGGTATCCCGGCGACGGGGTGGATGATCTATGTACACAATGGTCCCTATGTCACATCGGACGACCAGTCACTTCCCATCACCTGTGGCGATATCTCCAATCCAGGTGGCGCAAAAGCGGTGCAGGCGACGATGAGTTCTACCACGGAGAGAGATCAGGCGGTCGGCGGCAGCGTCCAGCTCACGCTGCGCGGCCAACAACTGTGGGTCCAACTCACTCTCAGCGGACTGCAGCCGGGCAGCACCCATCCAGTGCATCTTGATGCCGGTAGCTGCACCAGGCAGGGCAATGTCGTGTTTCAACTTCATAACGTGGTGGCAAACGCCGCGGGGAACGTGAATATGACTACCGTCCTTGATAACGTTTCCGCTATTCCGAGCAGTGGTTGGTATGTAAATGTCCATTACAGCATGGATTTGTCGACTCAAGCAGGTGCCGATTCAATTGCCTGTGGGGATATTGTGAGCAGGTAAGTTGTCTGCTTCCTTACTCCTGCTCTTCTGCTTTTGGCTGGAATTGAAGAGCGGCGGAATTGATACAATAGCGCATGCCGGTGGTCTCTCTTGGGCCGTCATCAAAGAGGTGGCCCAGGTGTGACCCGCAATTTTTACACAGTACTTCGGTTCGCTTCATGAAGAAGGAACGGTCCTCGTGCAACTCGATGTGCTCCAGGTTGACGGGATTGTCAAAGCTCGGCCAGCCCGTGCCTGAGTCAAATTTGGTATCTGAGGAAAACAGCGGTTGACCGCAGGCAACACATTCGTACATGCCCTCTTGATGGTTGTTGTAGAGTGCGCCGGTAAAGGCCCGTTCTGTGCCTTTGAGGCGGCAGATGCTGTATTGATCAGGGGTCAATTTTTCTTTCCAATATGATTCTGGTTGATTCCTTAAATCTTTCATGTGGGATTTCCTTTGGTATCCTTTACTAAACTGAACTGATTGAAAACGCGATTACATTGTTGTGTGCGGCGAAATTCCGCACAGTAATTTGTGGATGATGAAGCCAATGATTAGTCTAAATAGTAGACGGAACGTTACAATATTGCACGATTAGGCACTGTTGCTTTTTCACACGCTGGTTGTGTACATACATAAGAACAATGCGAATGTTCGTATTGTTCCCTTATATTGATGATAGCGGCATTGTGCCAGCAATTTGCTGCAATAGTTGCGTGCTGAGTTGATGGTAAAGGGGAAATTTCATCTGTTCCGCTACCAGCACAACACGCTGTGCAAGGTGTCTGGCATCGTGGTACCTTCCCTGGTTCCTGGCAAAGCGTGCTTGTTCGAGCAACAAATCAGCGAGAAGATGGTAATTGCCTCGCTCCTGGATCAATGACGCTGCCAGTTCGATTGGCACCTGGGACGCGCTATAGTCACCTTGAACCCGTGCCCATTCGGCCTGCACCCGTAACTTAATGAAGTTTTCTAATGAAGACTCAGATATTTGACCACGCTGGGAGAGTATGTCCATACCCGATCTTACACTCTTGTATGCCCTGTCCAGCTGGCCCTGTAATCGGGCATAGACTGCGTAACAGTAATGGGCATCGGCAGTTCTGATTTTGTTATCACTATTCTGATAGTGCTTCAGATACATTTCTGCGTACTCCATTGCGATATCGCCTTCACCCTGTATATATGCTAAATCTCCCAGGTCCGACAGTGCTCCCCAGAGATGCACGGGCGCAGGCTGCTTCAATGAAGCCACGATTTCCAGGCTCTCAGTCCATAGCTGCTTCGCTTGCATAAATTCACTCTGTTCAAGGTACACACGCCCAAGATCGTTCATAAAACATGCCTGGTACTGACGGTCGTGCAGATATTGGCTGGCCTGTATACCCCAGAGATAGAAGCGTTTCGTATCCTCAGGGTTGGGCAGGTTGTTGCTAACGTGTCGCAGGCCATCCACAAAGCGCACAACATGCTCATATTGTTCTGAATAGAGTGCCTGTTTGAGAGCTGCAAAGAGAAAATCACGCTCACGTTCGAGGGATGATATATCCCATCTATGTCGTTCAATATATCCTAGTGCATAGGCCTGGACATTGCCTTTGGCTTTTTCAATCTCTTCCGCTTCAAGCTGCTTAAGGGAGTTTGTCGATTGTGCATAGAGTAAGGGATGCAGTTGATAGCGAGCGTAGGAGCCAGACTTATCGCGCGCCCCATTTATTGCGTTCAGGGGTGGGGGTTGGACAAGATCGACAAGCGAATGTCGCACCAACTGTCCTAAATCTGCTGCCGCGTTCGCGAGCTGTTCAGAGGGTATATCAAAATGAACCTTACTTGAGCCATTCAGGCCGTCTATATAGGTGTCATTCCAGGTATCCACCTCCTGCTCCTGGTGATCCAGTTCACATGTAGCATGAGGAGAAGTGTATGGTGCGAAACTTGTCTTTGCACGAAGAGCCGCCGCGCTTTCAAGTCCGAAGGATGGTACACCGAGCGTGGAGAGCAGCGCGAAACGTTTCTGTATCTCTGCGCCAAAGGACTCGAAAGCCTGCACCAGTCGAGAGCGCAGTTCCTGCTCCCCGTCGAGTAGATTATTCAGTGGATTCTGGGCGGCATGATCGGCGAGGAAGGATAGGGGAATACCCGATACAACAACTGCTGAGGCCGCCACTTCCAGGGCGAGAGGTACATAGCCAAGCGCGGCACAGAGCTGGTTAGCATCGTCCATCTCATCAGGATGCAAAGGATGGTTGAGAAGGGCGGTAAAGCACTCAAGCGCGGCAGCAGGGTCCAAAGGTGTGAGGTGGAGATGATGGGTCACGAGCGCGGGAAGTGGGATGTAGCAGCCAGTAGTTAGCACCACTCTCTGAGCATATCCACCTTCACTTGCTCCCTGTGTCATTGGGAGGGGATTCTGCCCCAGTACGGCCTCCAATGCCTGGCGGAACGGGAACTGCGCATCCACATCATCGAGCAATAGCAAGGTAGAGCATGGTTCAGGAAAAATGTGTACATTGCAAGGCTGGCATTTGGGCCTAGAGGATCGCTGTAAGAGCCGTTATAACTGCCTCCTGACCAGCTGTGCCCCATACCGTCCACTCTCCAATACTCCTGTACCTCGCTCCCGTTGGCATCGTTCCATGCATAGATCGTGTAAGCATGCCCACCGGGAACTTGACCAGTGGTGGTGCTGGTAGGATGGTGAAAGTCTGCCTGGTACGTGCCGTTCGATGCAAGCATATCGGTTTGCATCCACTGTTGCACGACCTGGTCTCCATTGATCGGGTCGATGAAGGTGTCGTCTGTCCCGTGGAATACAATGGTAGGTACGATACGCGCTAATTCGCCCATGGTCTCGTAAGCGAGTTGTCCCTGTTCTACAGGACTCGGTCCGCCGTAGCGTGAAGCCAGTACAACATCACCTGGAGTTGTCGCGGCTTGATACTCAAATCCTGAGTGGACGCCGATGGCGGCAAAGATATCGGGGTAGGTGGCACCCAGGGTCACAGCCATGGCGGCTCCCGCGGAGATGCCTGCCACGTAGATACGGCGAGCATCAATCGTCCACTGGGAGGTCTGCTGTTCGATAGACTGGACTATGCCAGCAATGATGGCAGGTTCCCCGCTCCCGCGAGATTGATTTGCAGGATAAAACCAGTTCCAACAGAGATACGGGTTAGAGGTGCTTGCCTGTTGGGGATACACTACGATGAAATGGTACTGGTCGGCTAGCTGGTTCATCTGCGTACCCGCAGCGAAGTCTGTAGCCGTCTGCGAACAACCATGTAACATCACCACAAGCGGCACGGCCACTCCCACCTGGTAATGCGTCGGAGTATAGACAAAATATGTGCGACTGCCTGCCGGGCCGTTGTATAAGTACTGCTGCCATAAAGGGCCGCTGGCTCGCGCCATAAAAGGGATGTGTATCGACAGACCAACGACCGTGCAGAAAACCAGGAGATACAATATTCGTTGTCTATTGCCTGAGGAAGTTCGTCTCATGAGCAACCATTATCCTTCCTGATGATACCTCTTAAGGACACCTCGTCCTCAACGGCGGCGCACCCATTTGACGATTGGTGCAAACTTTTTCTGCCGAAGGCAGAAAAAGTTTGCACCAATCAAAACGTTTGCGAACTGCCGCAGGCAGTGAGGAGTCATTGCTTCTCTTGATAAAAACGGATGCTGGCTCCAAATATGTATAAAGTTGGCTGTACTGCTGCATTCTTGCCTTGTGTACCAGTCATTTTCTGGAGTATACTCTACAGAGAAATGATGAGATTTTTCGCTCCTGGGGGCGAAACATAAACCCTGTCGAGGTATTTATTTACATGAGTACAACCGCTCGCTCAAAAGCTCCTTTTGCTTCTACTCTTCCCGGTCGCTATTACTATGATCCCGCTATCTACGATCAAGAACAGACCGATATCTTTGGCAAGATGTGGGTCTATGTTGGTCAGGCCGATGCGCTGCCTGAACCTGGGGCCTACCAGGTGGTTACTGTTGGACAGGAAAGTATCATAGTGGTGCGCAATAGGGATGGCATACTCCAGGCATTTCTCAATGTGTGCCGGCACCGGGGGGCGCGTTTATGCAATCAGCTATCTGGCCAATTGAAAGGGTCAATCCAGTGCCGCTATCACGCCTGGACGTATGGACTGGATGGACGGCTGATCGGAGCACCAAATGTGCTGCACGAGCTGGAGTTTGATCGCAGTGCCTATGGCCTCTTACCGGTGCCTTTGAAGGTCTGGGAGGGGCTGATCTGGTTAAGCCTCGCTGATGAGCCCCCGTCCTTTGAAAGCCAGATCAACGATCCTGCGGTATGGGCTTTTGCAGGTACGGCTCCTCTAGCTCGCTATGACATAGGCTCGCTCAAAGTTGGTAAGACGCTCACCTACGATGTCCACGCCAACTGGAAATTGGTGCTGGAGAACACGTTGGAGTGCTATCACTGCGGGCCAATGCATCCCGAACTGTGCGATCTCCTACCGGCCTTTCGCGCCTCTTTTATTGACTTTGAAGGTGAAGGAACAGATCTGGCGGAGAGTGCCGAGGCCTTTACTATCACAGGCAAAGCCAGCCGTCCGCCACTGCCAGGTCTCCTGCCTGAGGATATACGCCGCTATTACGGCGTTTTACTGATGCCCAATATATTCGTGAATTTGTTGGGCGACCATGTGGTTATCGATTCCTTCCAGCCCCTTGGGCCGGAACTGACTCGTGTGACCTGCGATTGGCTGTTCGATGCTGAGGTGATGGCCAAAGATGATTTCGATCCAATGGATGCCGTTGAGGTTCTCCACCTCGTCAACCTGCAAGATTGGGAGGTGTGCGAGATGGTGCAGAAAAGCATGGCTTCCAGGGCCTTTGAGCATGGCGGTATCTATGTGCCAGTCGAACAACATATCCGCGGGCTTGCCGATTACATCCTGGAGAAGCTTGGGCATTGAGGAGAATAAAGGGAAGGAAACAAAGCGTGCAACACAGCAGGGCGAGGACAAGCCATCGCCCCTACTATGGACGCCCTTTGGTAAGTTGCTTCATCGTAGACATAGTAGGGGCGATGGCTTGTCCTCGCCCTGGGATGGAGCGAAACTTGTGTACCTTTTGCTTGACTTCCTATTAAAATTCTGAAGTTCTTCCTCTTCACAAAGCATCAATTGGCATCAAATAGTCATAATTTCCTGGGCCAGCAGTCTTATCCAGTTGCCTGATGATACGTGCAGCATTGTCATGTGGTCCTGCCACAAACAGGGGCCTTCCGTTGTTTCCAAACGTCAACTGGTAAGGTTCTGCCAGTTCACCGCGTGGTGCCAGCAAATATTGCGATATCGCGAAGTCCTTTTCAGGCGTGAAGCCAAACTGTGCTGCATAATCAATTGATGCATAAATCATCTGGTGTGCCAGCTCGATTGGACACGCCTTCGGCTTTGTCTCGCGGAAAATTCTGCCACGAACTTCGTTATGATAGCGAGTAGTGGAAAAACCCGCATTGGCAAATGTATTTTTGAGACCCAGGCAGAACTTATCAACAAGGTAGACACCAAAACAGATATTCCCATCCGGCTGCTGCCGGGCCAATAGGATCTCTACCAGTCCCGCGCTTTCCTTCTTATCCCAGTCGGCACTGATCCAACATTCGTAAAGAGGAAAGGATCGAGCACGGCGAATAATGGTTTGCGCGGATAATGAACTGAAACCTTGTTGTTGGTGTGATTTGCGTTGTGAAGCGGCTTTTTCCTTGCTTCGCTTTTTCATGAGTGCTTTCTGACGTTTTTTTGGATCTTGTGGCATGTCTCTTTTCCTTCTCTATGAACTCCACAGGCGGTTGGATGTTCAGTTGTTTGCGCATGGTCGGTCGTATTCATACGAGCAGTATATCATATTATTTCTCCTAAAAAACATCCTTGACAATAGTAACCTTCTAATGTATACTTACTTCCGTAAAAATAGTAACGATACAAAGGGAATTAAAGGTGATTGCCTGCTCGTACTGTTGCTGGTGAAGCAACGCAGATGCGTGTCACCAAATCCCTTTCGAGGAGAAAAGAACGATGAATATAGCAAACATAGCACTATGGATTGTACAAATTTTACTCGCTCTGGCATTTGTAATGGCTGGCTCCCTGAAGGCCACGCAGCCAATAGAGAAGCTAGCTACAAACATGGGATTTGTGAAGGACTTTGCGCCCTGGACCGTTCGTGTAATAGGTGTCTTAGAAATATTGGGGGCAATCGGACTTATTCTCCCGGCTGTAACGGGCATCTGGCCCTGGTTAACGCCGGTCGCGGCGATTGGTTTAGTCTTGACGATGGTGGGAGCGATGATCACCCATGGGCGGCGCGGGGAATTTCCCAATATGGGAACCAATGTGGTACTGCTGCTGTTGGCCTTGTTTGTGGTATATGGGCGTTTTGTGGTTGTTCCGCTTTAAACTGAGCGGCGTCTTTGAATAGCAACGTGGCTTACTCCACTTTTGGAAAAAGCTCTATTGAAAATGTGACTGAAGTTTGCTTACTTCAGTCACATTTTAGATGAGAGAACATGGTGATAACTGTGGGAGACTTATTCATAGCGGAAAGGCTCCTCACACATCCAGGATGTTTCCTCTGTAGGGGTTGCCATTTGAGAAACGGCTTTAAAAACGGCTAAAGCTTCCTGGTGACGATTAAGTTTTTCAAGTATATCTGCCTTCATAGTATGAGCTTCTTTATCCGTAGGATCAAAGCGTAATACTTGTTCATAGATTACAAGAGCCTCTTCATAGTGCTTGAGCTTAAATAAGCCCTTCCCTTTATCGTGGAGTCCCCTCTTTTGCTGTAAATAGGTTGCAGTTAAGCTTTTATCAAGTCGAATTGCCTGATCGTATGCTTCACGAGCCTTTTCATAGTGTTTAAGCTCATAAAGAGATTTTCCCAAACCCAGGTAAGCTTGCGGACTGCTCGGATCAAAGTAAACTGCATGTTCGTAGATCGTTAGAGCCTCTTCATATTTTCTGTAATGAGTAAGCTGATCCCCTCTACTTAAAAGGTCTCTCAAAAGGCCCTTATATATTTGGATATTGCTTGAATCAAGATAAATTGCTTGCTTATAAGCCCTACTAGCATCCTGGTAGTGCCCAATTTCGTAGAGGATTTTTCCGTAACATGCATATGCGTTGGTACTCGTTGGATAAAATATAGTTGTTTGCTCATAGACATTGCAGGCCTCTTCGATATTACCAGATTCATAGAGTTTTTTGCCTTTGTTCAGGAGAACGTCTCTTTGGTTTACATAAATTTGAATATGGCTGGAATCAAGTTCAATAGCATGTTTATAAGCCAGTTGGGCATCTTGATAACGTCCAAGATCGAAGAGAACTTTGCCTTGTTCGATATACATGCTAGGATTGTTAGGTGAAAATAAGAGAGCTTTCTCGAAAGTAGCTAAAGCCTCTTGGTAGCGTCCTTGTTCATAAAAAGCATTTCCCTGACAGGTAAGTTCCCTCGCCAGGTCAGTATATTGAACATTGCTAGGATCAAATAGAAGGGCTTGTTGGTAGGCTAAGCGAACCTCTTCGTATCGTTTTTGTTCATAAAGAGCTTGCACAGTGTCATTAAGAGTTTTTCCTTGGTCTCTATATTGTTGAATAATGTTGGAATCTAATTGAATTGCTTGCCTATAAGCAATTCCAGCTTCTTCATATCTTCCAAGCTGACATAGGATATTTCCATAATTACTAAGGATTTGAGCATTGTAAGGATTAAACTGATATGCTTGTTTGGCAATTGAAAGAGCCAGTCTATATTCCTGTCGTTCGCAGTGATCCCTTACGATATTAAGTATGGCATCCGTTTGGTTGATATAGGTTTGAGTTTGATCGGGATCAAATTGAATTGCTCGTCTGTAAGCGGCTCCCGCCTCTTCATACCTTCCAAGTTTGTAGAGGATATCTCCATGATAGATATGCGCCTGAGAATTATTAGGGTCAAATTGGAGGGCATACATATTTATAGCATGAGCTTGTGAGTAGTATCCACTTGTATAAAGGTCTTTCCCTTTCTCAATAAGAGCTGATTGTAGATCTATGTAAGTTTTATCATGACTGGGGTCAAGCTGAAGTGCCTTTCTACACATGATTCCTGCCTCAGAATAGTATCCTCTTGTATAGAGTAGTTTTGCCCGGTTTATATATGTCTGAGCGTTGTCGGCATCAAAGAGGATGGCATTTGCGTAGATGGTTTCTGCTTCAGCAAATTGTTTTTGTTCACTAAATATTTTCCCTTTCTCAACAAGCTCATCTGAGAGTTTTGCGTAATCTTTGAGGTAAATGGAATCAAGTTGAATAGCCTTCCGAAAAGCATCACCAGCCTGTTCGTAATGTCCAGTTTGATAAAGCTTTCTTCCCATTTGCATAAGAGCGTTTTCATTGCTGGGGTTAAATAGTAGCATATGTTTGTAAGTAGTAGGAAGCTCTTCTTCAATAAAGTCAGGGTCAAAGCCGTAAAGCTCATTTCCTTTGTCTATAAAGGTTTTTGTCTTATCGATGTAGGTTTGGATACAATTTGGATCCAGAAGAATAGCTTGCCTATAGGACCTTCCCGATTCTATATAGAGTCTAATGGCGAAAAGAACCTCACCTAAATCCACATAAATTTTAGCTTTTTGTGGATTTAGTTCAATTGCATATTGAAATGCACTAATTGCATCACCATAATGTTTAAGACCTGCAAGTGCGAGACCTCGACCATGATAGGCTCTTGAGAAGTTAATATCCAATAAAATAGCTTGATCACAGGCGAAAAGTGATTGCTTATAGCGTTTATAATTGTAATGATCAATGCCTTCCTTAAGCCATCGTTCTTTAGTTTTCTGTTGCTGAAAGGTATTATTGTTAGTACCGACTGCTTGATCGTTTCTATCTAGCATATCTACATTTTCCTTACAACTCCTTATATATTGTGCTCTGATTATACCACATCAAATTTATGTTTTAGTATGCTCCTTCTATATCTGCCAGTGATATTGTATTTAGTAGTTCGGGTACTTCATAGCAAAAATGAGTCATATCACCCCTTCCTTACTGCAAAGGTAACGTATATCGCATGCTTTGCAGATTTCTGGCTCAGGTGGTCTTATGACATCAAAGCTCTGATGTTTGATTTTGGCGACAACATCATCGAAGTGGATACCGATTTGCTTTACATCTTCCAAATTATAAGGAACCTCCATCAGCGCGTCTGCTTTGTTTTCCTCTGCTGTCCAATATAGGAGTAATCGCTTTGGTAACTCTTCAGTACATTTCTCTAATGCATAAGCATATAGGTACAACTGCCGCTTATAGAATGTGAGACGCTCAGAGTCGTTTTCTGGCCTTACCCTGGTTTTGAAGTCAAGTACCTCCAGCCCATTGTTTCCTTTCATTAGCAAATCGACCTTGCCTGTCAAGACGTAATCATCCTTTTCTACCTGAATGCTGTATTCAGCTTGCTGGACTCTTCGCATGTCAAGATAGTTATAATGGAAATAGTTCAATACTTGGTGAAAGGCCATTTCTTTTTTGTCGGCATCAATTAGACGCATACTCGTACACGTGAGGAAATGAAATGTGCGTTCAAATATCTTTTGCACTTCTTTATCGTCTAGTGTGTCGAGCTTACCTTCGAGTACAAGTCGGTGAATTCTCTCCAACGTTTGATGAATAAGAAGACCGGAGAAGGCCTCTACGGAATGAGCGGGCATAAAGTTATACTCACGGAAAAATTGGAACTGGCGTGGACAGGTTTCGTACATCTGAATATGACCGGTGAAGCTGTAGCGCGGTTTAGGCACTATATGCTCGCTTTTTCCAGTAGATAAGGGCATATTCCGTAAACTATCATCTATATAAGGCCATGAAGGTATTGCTTGCCAGATTGACGCGAAATGAGTATGAGGTTTTTTGTTAGCTGTTAGTATGAGCAAGTTTTTGGCACGAGAGAAGGCGACGTAGTAGAGACGCCTGAGATCAAAGGCGGGGATGCGGTTTTCTGGCTCGAAACGCGATAGATGGTAGAAATCTTGTAGGTCTCTATCTTCGTTATCAAAACGGGAGCAGGGTTTATCCAGACGTCCTACTACAATGACCGGAAATTCTAATCCTTTCGCCTGATGAATTGTCATAATTTGGACATGTCCCTCTGGAAAGGGCTCTTGAGGATTTTCAAACTGATTGGAACCATCCTCGTAAAGAAGACTGAGGAATTTGTGAAAAAGGTCAAATTCAATTTGTAGCAGGTTGTTTTGCGCAATATCGTTGTAGCGATAATAGTTTTGAAAGGTTTTTAACCATTGGGAAAACCTCACAAGATTGTAAATTTTGCTCTTGCATGTTAGAAATGCTGAGAATGGCTCAGTAAAGACGAGGCGATAGAAATAATCTGCCAGTTGCTTTTCAGGTTTGCACTGCTCTTCTTCAGCGTTACAAATCTCGCTTTCTATAGCTTGGAGTTCATTCTCTAAGGCGGGAAATAATTGGCATTGCTGCACAAGTCGTGTTTTACAATCCCTGATGTATTCTGGAAGAGAGCTATGTTCGATAATAGTATCCTGGTTTGCTTCTGAATAATCCAGGACCCTCGCAAAGCAGCCTATCATGAGGCGTACTTCATCCTGGATAAAATACGTTCTAGCGCGTGGACAGAAGGAGGGTATGCCTTTTCGTTCAAGGGCATTTATAAATACCTCGCTCATGTATGGCTGCACACTATAGAGAAGTAGAGCGACCTCATTATAGTCACTGATATGTCCTCGTTGCCGAAGTAAGTACACAGTCTCTGCAAATTGCTCTGCCTCGTCGTAAACATCGACATCCACAATGGAAAGCACTGATGGATACTCAGGGTATTCCTGGTCAGGAATAGGATGAATAGTTTTCTGCGTACGGAATGAAGTGCCTCCCGGATTAGACCAATTGATGGAATCCATCCATTTGTTATAGGTATTGATGATTCCCCTATGTGAGCGGTAGTTTGTTGTGAGATGTACTTGTTTACAGCCAGGATATTTATCGGCAAACTCAAGAATATTGCGAACGGTAGCACCTCGAAATCGATAGAGTGCCTGATCTTCATCCCCGACCACGCAGAGATTATTGTCGCTCGTAGCGGAGGCGAGCAAGGTGAGGATGCGTTCCTGGATATAGTTGGTGTCCTGATATTCATCAACAAGAACATAACGAATACCTTTTGTGAGGCTAGCGTATGTGTTGGAGCTTGTTAAGAGGTTATATGCGCACTTCTGCAAGTGCGCGAAGTCGATACGGTTTGTGAGCGCAAGTATCTTTTGATACTTATAATATGCGTGGGTCAGATAACACAGAAATGTATTGCGTTCAGATGAATAGGGTCTTACCTGAGGAAATGCTGCTTTAAGCTTATCAAAGATAAGTTCCTCGACAATTTTGTTAAAGAGGGATTGCAACTTTTTGGCGATCATCCATTTCGGTCCCCACCGTTCCTGGAAAAAAGCCCTCATGTTGTCTGTACAGATCTCGTCTATATGTTCGAAGATAAGCAATTGTTGCGTAAATTGGTCAAGGGTTTCATAGTTGTTGCCCAATGGAGTATGATGGAGGTGATCGGTGATGAACTGCTTGCAAATGCTATGGATTGTGCCAATCTTGAGTTGCGACAGGTCTCCTTTGTAGTTTACTTCATTCGCTATACGTGTTATGCGATCTTGCATTTCATAAGCCGCTTTTTCAGTATACGTACAAAGCACCAATTCAGATGGCCCGGCATCATTACATAAAAGTAAGTTCATTGCCAGGAGCGTGAGACTACGAGTTTTACCAGAGCCTGGGCCAGCAATAACAAGAAGTGGACCTTGCTTATGAGACACGATGGCAAGTTGGTCCTCATTCATATCATATCGAAGCAGATCAGAAGCAATAGACACTATACCATATTCCCCTCTCGTATGGTCTATCCAATATAATGGGGGATGGAAATACATGTCAATAGTTTTGAGAAAAAATAGTACATTAAGAGTAGTATACACATAGGAAACTACTTAGAGCATAAACTCTGGGTAGTTTCCTTTCAGCGCAGTATTTGTACCATGTATTGGATTTCATGGTTTGTGGAAGCGATTGTTGTATCATGCTAGAGCAATGTGATGGCGGCACGCCACCATCAAATCTCAGCACCTTTCCCATAGAACATAGAAGCTGAGGAAGGAAGCGAGCAAGGCTGAGCATCAGGCACCTCCTGATGCTCAGCCTTGCTCGCTTCCTTCTGTTTATAGGCTATCTCGAGGAATACCCTCTTCGAGTTGCTTGATCGCCCAGTGACACCAGTCCAAATATTCTCGTTCGTATCGAATGCCATAGTGCAGGGCGAGGGAGGAGCCGAAGAGCGGTGAGCCTGGCTGTTGAAGGGCTATGACCACTACGATATGCAGGCCTTCCAGGCCTATCCTGACAAACAGGTGCCTTTTGCCGTCAAGCGGGGCATCGCAGAGACAGCACGCAAAGTGGGTTTTCGCAACGTCGCCGAACTGGATGCCTGGGAAACCACCATGCCTGGGCCAATCAAGGTCACTGCTGCTCCGGGTAAGCACGGGGTTCCTGAAGTGACCTACGTGTTGGAGTACGATGGCTTCACGGTCTACTTTGGAGGGGATACGCTCTTCATTCCAGAACTGAGCGAGATCGCTACGCGCTTTCCACAAATCGACCTGGCATTGTTGTCGGTGAATGGGCTGCGCATTCGTCCCTTACTCAATCGCAAGGTTGTAATGGACCCGCAGGAGGCGGCGCAATTGTGCCGTATGCTGCACCCGCGTTATGCCGTGCCTATCCACTACGCCTACACTGGTGGGCCCATTGGTGATCGTTTGCTGGTGAAGCATGATGGCACAGCAGAAGCGTTCGCCCAGGCTGCCGCTCAACTCGCTCCGCAGACGACCGTGCGCATACTCGCTCCTGGTGAGCCATTGACCGTCTCCTCTTTGCAGAGAGTATAGGCCTGTGTGGTACACTCAAAGTACTCAGTGGTCATGCAAAAGTACGCAATGTTTGACCAGTGAATGAAAGGTTTTTAAGGAGGCAAACAAGGTGGAAACATCTATCCGTTTGGCACATGCAGAGGATGCCTCTGCCATGGTCGATCTTTCTGAGCAGCAGCGGCGCATCGACGAGGCTCGCTACCAACTGAAGTTCTATCGAAAGGCAGCCGATTCGCGTGAGAAGCAGTTGCCATACTTCGAAAGCCTCCTTGCTCGTAAAGAGGTCATCGCTCTGGTCTCTAAGCGCGCCAGCGTAATTGACGGTTTCATCATTGGCATGATGATCGATGCGCCGCCCGTATACGATCCTGGAGGATTTACCTGCCTGGTCGATGATTTTGTGGTGCAGCGGCCAGAGGACTGGTCCACCATTGGTGTCTCCTTGTTACGCGAGGTCAACTCACACGCGAAAGATCGGGGGGCAGTCCAGACGGTGGTAATCTGTAGACGCCTCGACGAAGCCAAGCGTGCTGCACTAGCCTCGCTGCATCTCGCGCTTGTTTCCGAGTGGTACGTCGCAGAGCTTTGACCCTCTTATGGCGGACTTCCAATAGTAGGTTTTTGGGAAATCGCTTGGGAAGCGAGGTCATCGCGTAGGAGCGGGGGCGGAGAGGAGGTGGAGTGGGGGCCCTTGTGGCCGCCCGCGGGTGAGGGAAGCAACCAGCGAGAGCAGCAGCAAGACCAAACGGGTACGGCGGGCCCTCACCAGGACACCCGCAAGGGCCCCCACCACTCCCAACCCCACTCCCGCCCCTACGCGACCTTTGGCGGCGTGCCAAATATCTACCCTACGTCACAGTAGCCGTATACGTCCCCGCGGCGAGCCTACGCGACCTTTGGCAGCGTGCCAAATATCTACCCTTGAGGGACACCAGGTTCCCCTGTTGTAACCCTCGTATGGGTTAAGCGTATATATGGTAACTTACCTGGTATGTTTTAAACGAAAACAATAACGAATAGGGCACGATGAATCGTGCCCCTACGATGGAGGAATTATTATGGGTGACGAGTGGGAACAGAATCCCGAACCTATGCCGCAACAGCCACAAGCACAACCTGGAACAGGTCAACCGAGCCAGGATGAAATAGACAGACGCTTAGAAGAAATCAAGCGCAGCGTCACACAGGGAGCCAGCGAGGCAACACAACGCATCAAACGTGTTGTCGATAAAGCTGGTACATATTGGCAGCAGGCGCTAACTCCCGCAACGCCCGTCACTGCCCGCCAGGCCACCAGTGAAGATGAGCAGCGCATTCGCCAGCTGGCCAATATGTGGAGTTTAGAGAATTGGCGTATCGCGCGTGAACTCGGCACCTATATGGATCTCGTTGCCTGGAGCGTTGACGAGGTGTGGGAAGTTACACTGCAAACGCGCTGGGAAAACCGCACTATGGAAATGCTCACAGAACCGTACGCCGGGCGTCCCATAGGCAAGCCGCAGCCCCTGCTGCCGGTGTGGGATTATCAACTTCCCGAAGTCACCGGTCTAAAAGCTCCGGCCAGCCGCACGCGGCTGGATGGACTGGACGAAGTCGTCGCCTGTACCAACTGCAATGGCACGGGCCGCGCTCTTTGCACCGCCTGTACGGGGCGCGGCTGGTATGTCTGTCCCGACTGCAAGGGGCGCACCAAGAAACGCTGTCCAACCTGTCGCGGACGCGGCTATATTGCTGATTGGGTGGAAACCAAGAAGAAGCCATTTTTCAAGAAACAGGCCGATAACTTTGCCACATCGGTCAACGAGAAAGTGGCCGATGTCTTTGATGGCATTCGCCAGCAGGGCGTGCCCATACCCAACCCGGTCGATACCGACCCGGCTAATAAGGGCAAGACCGTTCCATGTCCCGATTGCGTCAATGGCGAGGTCGATTGCACCTGTGGCAATGGCAAGCGCGTCTGCGAGACGTGCCAGGGAGCCAAATCAACCTTTTGCGCCGTGTGTAGCGGCACAGGCAAAGTCGTGCGCCATCGTGAGATCGCCCGTCGCTTTGAACTGAGTACCCAGACCAGGATTGTAGGCAATTGCCCCATTCCCGAACGTCGCCTTGTCAGTGCCGGTGGGGAAGTGGCCTATAATACGGAAGTCAACGAGACGCTCCATCCCGATGCAGCTCCCGAAAACGTACCGATGGATGTCTGGCGTGCCGCCGTCGAAATGGCTCAGGCTGAGAGTATGAACGCTGAGAAACGCAGTGCCGATACTCCCATGGGGAGTTCTCGTGCCAGTTTGCAGGTGCTGGAACTGGTACGCATTCCGTACACCAAAGTTGATTATCGCTATGGCGATCAAGATTACACCTTCTATGCCTACGACGCCAGTGGGCAGGAGAAGTTCCATGCCGATCGCTATCCCGCACGTTGGGACCGCATCGAGCGTCTTGTGCGCGCCATCTCTACCGACCTGATGACGCCAGCTCAGCAGGACCCCAACAATGCTGCCCCCGGCTATCGCGTACCCATTGAAGTCCCCCCGTACACCGTCACCGAGGATGAAGAGAACATGTGAATCATCCCAGATACTGGTAAAAGGCCGAGCTTATCAGCGATAAGCTCGGCCTTTTACCAGTATCTGGGATGATTCATGTTTCCCTTCTTAAAAAGAGAGTGACTACAGTGAGGACAATTACTCTGACTGGCCTGTATACAAAGGGGCGGTGAAATAGAAGGTGGTTCCCCTATTTGTGCTGCTGTCAAAACCTATTGTACCGCCGTGCTGCTCAACGATCAGCCTGGCAATTGAGAGGCCGAGGCCATAGCCGCCCATTTTGGATTGTTGCATGTGGTTTGACTGGTAGAAACGCTCAAAGACATGCTGGCGGTCTTCGGCAGGAATACCATAGCCGGTATCGGCCACCGAGATCATGGTAAATTGCTCGTCGTAGTAACTGGCCCGGATCGTCACCGTCCCCTCTGGAGGTGTAAATTTGATGGCGTTTGTCACCAGGTTATTGAGTACCTGTTTCATACGCTGAGGATCAACATAGAGCAAGGGAGTGGGGGAAGGAATGTCTTTATTGAGGAACACACTCGACTTATGGGCTTGCGGCTCCAGGCTACTTACCACCTGCCTGGCCAGCACGCGCAAATTGACCTTCTCCTGTTTGATCTCAAATTGTCCCACGTCTGAGCGCGACATAAAGAGGATATCTTCGACGATCGAGATAAGCTGCTGCACTCCCTCTCCGGCATAGCCAAGATACTTTTGCTGCTCGGCAGTCATTTCGCCCATGTGTCCCTGCAGCAGCAGGTCGATGAAGCCGTGTACCGAGTTCAGGGGGGTGCGCAGCTCATGCGAGACCATCGAAACAAAGTTTGCCCGTACACGGTTGGCCACCTTGAGTGCGGACATATCACGAGCGGTAAAGATGACGTGCAACTCATTGTTGCCAACCTCAACGGGTGTGACACTGGCAGAAACCTCGCAGGCATCCCCAATCAGCAACTCTTCGTTGGGCAATGGCTGCTGCCGGTGAAGAACCCGTACAAGAGGGCAACTTGAGGTACCGCAGAGTTCCATTCTGTTCAGGTTGCGACAGTGCAGCACCTCGGTACAGCTACGCCCGATGGCCTTATCTGAAGACCGGCCAAGGGTAGCGATGGCGGCGGCATTGAGGTCAAGTATGTGGAAGTGTTCATCAAGTGCGATCATGGCATCGGACGTATGGCTGACGATGGCTTCTAAAAATGTAGGGGCACCTTTTGTGGGTGACAGGGGTGAGGACTCTTCGTGTACCTGTGTTTGTTTAAGTGGGCGCCTGGACATGGTACATATTCTCCTTATTTCCCGATGAACTTATAGCCACTACCTCGTACAGAAATAATATGTTGAGGATTCTCAGCATCCACCTCTAACTTCACGCGCAAACGACGTATGTAGACATCAACTATATTGCTGTTGCTCTCATGGTCGTTCCAGACTTCTGACAGCAGGTGTTCGCGCTTCACCACCTGTCCCGGATAAATCATAAGCATCCGCACCACATGCGTCTCCTTGGGGGTAAGGAAAATAGTTGGGCGATCAGGTGTCACCATCTTTAACTCGGCAGGAAATAGCTGAAACTGACCGCAGCGGATGGATTGATTTTCCACGTGGCCAATCTTTTTGACGCGACGCAGCACCGCCTGCACACGCGCAACTAACTCTTGATGGATAAAAGGCTTGCAAATATAGTCGTCTGCGCCAATTTTGAAGCCCTGGATGATGTCCTCGATGGAATCCTTGGCGGTCATAAAAATAAGTGGGGTATCGTAGCCTTCGGCACGCAATTTGGCGGAAAACTCAAAGCCGTCGATGTAGGGCATGGATACGTCAAGGATCAGCAGGTCGGGTTCTCGCTTCTGGATCATCTGCATGGCACCACGAGGATTGTCCATGGTTTCGACTTCGTAGCCTTCTTTGCTCAGTACAAACTGTACCAGGGCGTTAGCAAAGCGGTCATCATCAACAACAAGAATATACACAGTCAATTCTTCCCCTCTTTAACAGCATTTAGTAGTTAACCCAATGTGCAAGTTTCTTCGAATGCTCGCCGCTTCGCGGCTCGCAAGGATTTTTTGAGTGTCTGCGGACTTTGCAGACACAGGCTGCAAAGTCCGCAGACACTCAAAAATTTGTCGCCGCAAAAGGTGGCTGCCTTCACCATTCCCCGAATGCGCCTGCCTCACCACTCCCCAAATGCGGTTGCAAAACCTTGCACACGCAGTTAGTTACGTGGTTATTATCACACCAATAACACACGTAGGGGGATCACGTCTGTCGATAATGATGTGAGCGGCAGTTCTAATCGCTTCGGGCCAGGGGTACTATCTCTTCCTTGGAGATCTGACCCCTACAATTTATTGATACATTGCAGATGTGTTGTACAATTCCATAGTACACATGTATTCTCAGTGTTGTCAAGAGCGTATTTGCAACACACGTTGCTTCTCCAGATATACCATTAAAATCGCCACGTCCGCCGGAGTCACGCCTTCTACACGCGAGGCCTGCCCAACGGTGCGAGGCCGGGTCAGGATGAGCTTCTGACGCGCCTGGGTGCGGAGATGCAAGACATCTTGATAGTTGAGCGTCTCCGGTATAAGTTGTTCTTCCAGGCGGCGTGTACGATGTACGGTCTGCTCCTGCTTGCGTACATAGTTCTCGTACTTAACCTGCAATTCGACCTCTTCCGCCGTCGCCTCCGGCAAAGCGGGAAGCGGTGCAGCCAATGCTGTTCGCTGCGACAATTGTTCCACCTGGGTATAGTGCACTTCGGGTCGCCGCAGCAGCTCGCGAGCCGAAAGCATCTGCCCAAGCGGCGCTATACCGACCTCCTGGGCATGAGTTTCTACCTGGCGTGACGAGGTAAACACCAGGCTATCCAGTTGCGCCAGCGCTTGTTGAATATGCTCCCGCTTCTGTAGCACCTGGGCATACCGCTCATGGTCAAGTAATCCGAAGCTATAGGCGTAATCACTCAGGCGGAGGTCGGCACTGTCGGGTCGCAGCAGCAGGCGATACTCTGCACGCGAGGTATGCAGGCGATATGGCTCGCTCATTGGACGAGTGACCAGGTCATCTATGAGCACACCGATATAGGCTTCGTGACGCCCCAGTACAAAAGGGGCCTCTCCACGCACATACAACGCGGCATTGATGCCCGCCATGATGCCCTGTGCCGCCGCCTCTTCATACCCCGATGTGCCATTGATCTGTCCCGCGAGAAAGAGTCCGGAGACCGCTTTGGTCTGCATGGTGGTAAACAACTGCTCCGGCGGGACATAATCGTATTCGACGGCATAGCCTACGCGCATCATCTCCACATGTTCCAGCGCGGGAATACTGCGCAGCATGGCAAGCTGCACATCTTCGGGCAGGCTGGTGTTCATTCCCTGTACGTAGACCTCGCCTGTGCGCCATCCCTCCGGTTCCAGGAAGACCTGGTGCGCGCTCTTGTCGGCGAAACGCACGATCTTATCCTCAATAGAGGGACAATAGCGAGGGCCAATACCCTCGATAACACCTGTATAGAGTGGCGAGCGATGCAGGTTGTTGCGAATAATCTGGTGTGTCTGCTCGCTTGTGCGCACGAGATAGCATGGCAATTGTGGCCGCCAGCCGTGCAAATCTTCACCGGTAACAGGGTAGAGCGAGTTGGGCCGCTTCCCCGGCAGTTGTATATCTTCGCGAGCGGTTTTATCCTGCGAAAAGTAGAGCGGCACGCGACTACCAGGCTGCATCTCAGTCTTACTAAAGTCGATGGTACGTGCATCAATGCGGGGCGGAGTGCCCGTCTTAAAGCGGCGAATGGTTAGCCCCAATGCTCGCAGCGAGTCGGAGATACCCAGTGCGGGCCCTTCCCCGGCTCGCCCGCCTGGCTGCGTTTTTTCACCCACCACCAGCCGGCCATTGATGAATGTGCCCGTGGTCAGGATCACGGCACCTGCCTCGTATTGCCAACCATTGTTGGTGACGACGCCGGTGATGCGCGGGCGACCATCGCTCCCCACCTCGCTCAACAGGCGTGCAATGGTGACCTGCTTCAATTCCAGGTTCGGCTGGCCCTCCAGCACGAATTTCATAGCAAGGCGGTAGGCCTGCTTGTCACATTGCGCGCGAAGTGCCTGTACAGCCGGGCCTTTGCTGGTGTTCAGCAAACGGATCTGAATAAAGGTACGGTCGGTATTGCGGCCAATTTCTCCTCCAAGGGCGTCTATCTCTTTGATCAGGTGGCCCTTGGCGGGACCGCCCATGGAGGGATTGCAGGGCATCAGCGCGACGCTATCGAGGTTCATTGTCAATAATAGCGTCTTGCGTCCCATACGCGCACTCGCTAACGCTGCTTCACAGCCCGCGTGTCCCGCGCCAACTACAATGACTTCATATGCTCCCCTGACAATCTGTTCCGGGGGAATTGTTTTGCTCTCCACGTTGTTTTCCATATATTGATTACCCTGTTTGTCTGAATGCCTGGTTTGTGTCTCTCTTGTGAATGATTCTACACATGTTCCCGCCATTATTATGCCTTAGTCAGGTTGTTACGTCAACATTACGTATATAGTTCCTTGGGTGTGTGAATTATCCTGGCACCGAATGGAGAAGGCAGCTACATTCGGGGGATGGAGAAGGCAGTGGCCCAGATGGGGCCGGGAAAACCATACTGGTAAAATAATGGTATAATAGTAAGCCAATATTAAGTAACTAACCCGATGTGCAGGTTTCTTTGAATCCTCGCCGCTTCGCGGCTCGTCAGGATTTTTTGTGAGTCTGCGAACCTGGCAGCCACAGGCTGCCAGGTTCGCAGACTCACAAAAGCTGTCGCATTCGGGGAATAGCGAAGGCAGCTATCGCCAGGCCAGGTGTATTGAAAGGTGGTATCATGGAACAGCATGACCTTGACCTGTTACATACCGTGCCATCCTATCACTTACAATCCCTGGTGAAATTGCGGCGTGTGCCGCTGGCGCCCAAAGGTCAGAATGTCGCTATCTCCACCACTTCTGTCACTCCTACCAATGCCGCTTCTTCCGCCTCTACCATAACTATTCCTGAAATTGCCCAACATCTTTTCAACCCTTCTACCATCAAGGAAGCTATAGGCAGCTTGAATGATACAGAAGGGCTTATTTTACGCGAACTGGTGGACTGCGGTGGGAGGGCGAATAGCTTTGATCTTGCCTTATATCTGACCAGTAGCAAGCTGCTCAACCCCATCAAAGGAACTGAGCCGCCGCCTTTCACTGAACAGGGCGGCGGACTGTATCCGAAAGCCCATCCTCACGGCCTCTTTGAGCAGTCGCTGCGCCGCCTGTTAATGCTCGGCCTGCTCTTCTGGGGCAAACAAACGAATTTTGCGGGCCGCGACTACACCAGTGGCGTCTACGATGGAGTGCTGATTGTGCCACAAGCAGTAAAAGAAGTCGTAGGGGCCCAATTTATCGCGCCCCCAAAAGACACGCCCGCCAAAGACATTACCCCGGGAGATATAGGAGAGGGCGTTCGAGCTTTTCAACGCACGCTTTACCTGTACTGGTCACATGTGGCAGCTATGCGCGAAGGGTTGCAATTAGTGAATAGTGGACTGCTCTCGCGTAGCGTACTGCGCCAGGTGGTCGAACTGTTGGGTCCTAAAGGGCAGATTGAGCAGATACGTACAGAGCAAGATATCCCCCGTTTGCTGTTTATACGCTTGCTGTTGATGAAGCTAGGGTTGCTGCAAGAGCGAAAGGGTATACTGCATGTTGCTCCTGCCGAAGCTTTTTTTTCGTTGCCAGTCATAGAGCGAGCGCGGCGTTGTTATCGTTTATGGCAAGAGACGCCGTTTTGGAATGAACTGCTGTATTTGCCAGAAGTAATTGTTCGTCCTGGTCCTGAGCCGCTTGACCCCGCCCATGAGGAGGTAATGCGAGCGCGCCAGGTGGTCGTGGAGCGGGTACTGTATGAGCAAGTGGGAGTGCGGCGTGAGATAGCGGCTTTTGTTGCTCGCACGAAATTATACGCGCCTTACCTGCTCTTCCCGCGCCAGTATGGGGCGCGTGCGGACCGCTATTCACAGGGCAGCAATCCCTATGGTTGGGATTTTCGCTTGCGCCGCGGCTGGCTAACACATCGTGAGGGCTGGCATATGGTAGAAGGCGGCTTCATCCGGGCCGTGGTTTTGGGGCCATTGTATTGGCTGGGGCTGGTAGATGTGAACAATGAACATAATGCCCTGACCTTTAGCCTGGCACCAGGGGCCTCTCTGGTCACCAGCGATACTCCACCAGTTATCGAAGAAATCCCCTGGGGCAGGTTGATTGTGCAACCGAATTTTGAACTGGTGGCTCTGGCTCCCGTCTCTGAAAGCCTGTTAATCAAACTCGATCGTTTCGCGGAGCGCGTAGGGCTTGAACATATCGCGCAGTATCGCCTGACCAGGGCAAGCGTTACCCGCGCTATCCAGATGGGACTGCACACGGATGCTATTCAACAGGTGCTGGAAGAGGCCAGTGTAAGTGGCGGAAATGGCGGAAGTGGCAGTAATGGCGGTAGCAGGGCGGAAATTCCACAGAATGTGCAGTATTCGCTGGTTGAGTGGGAGAGGCAGGCGAGGCGTATAGAACTATGGCAAGGAGCCACACTGCTTGAAGTTGACGATGCCTCTATGCTCGATATGCTACTTGCAAGCGAAGATACTCGTTCGTTGCTGGGGCGTCGCCTCTCGCCCACGCTGGCAGTAGTTGCTCCCCATCAACTGGCTGCGGTACAAGAGGTTCTCTGGCGTAGAGACTATCTTCCCGCCTTAACACCTACACCTGAACACGATAACTTGCTGGATAATGGGCGTTTGACGGCGCGTGAAGCGCAATGGCGACTCCATGATGATGGCCTGTTACAGCCGCTCTATGCCGTAACGGATCTCTATCTTGCCGCCGAAATTGACCGTATCAGCATACAAGATGAGTTGACAGGCGAACTAACGGGCGAACTGATGGGCGAACTAACGGGCGAACTGACGGGCTGGCGCAGGATCACACCAGCCATCATCCAGCAAGCCACCAGCAGTGGCTTATCGCTGGAGGCGATCATTCGCTTTTTGCAACAAAATTGTGAAGGAGGCGTCCCCACCTCTTTCCTGATCCGCCTCAAACTATGGGGCGGCGGCTACGGAGAACAGCACACTATCCAGGTGGAGCAGTCTCCTATGCTCTATCTCTCATCGCAAATATTGCAAGACCTGCAAACCGACGAGGAATTACAGTATCTACTGGGCACAGAAGTTCCCCACGAAGGCCGGTTGGTGTGTGTGCCAGCGGAGAATCTGGAACGAGTGCTGGAGTTATTGAAGGAACGTGGGTTTGAGGTAGAGTGAAACTTGCAAAAATCTGTTGACAAATCCCAACTGGTATGATATCTTAATCATGCAAACGAGATTGAAAGCTTGCTTTCAATCGAATCGATGCGGGAGTGGCTCAGTGGTAGAGCATCTCCTTGCCAAGGAGAAAGTCGCGGGTTCGATCCCCGTCTCCCGCTCCCTTTCCTTCCTGCGCGGGCGCGATAAATCGGGCCCCTACAACAAATGGCACGGCGACGTCGCCAAGTGGTAAGGCACGGCTCTGCAAAAGCTGCACCAGCGGTTCGAATCCGCTCGTCGCCTCCCTTTCCAAGAAACGTGATCCACCAAATCACGTTTTTTTCTTTGTTTTGCTTTTCTAACAGGACACGACCCATCATGCGACAGCAACATAGCTACCCCATCGAAGCCATCGTCCTCAAGCGCACCGACTTGGGAGAAGCTGATCGTGTCCTCACGCTCTTCACCCCCAACAAGGGCAAATTTCATGCCATTGCCAAAGGCATACGCCGTCCTATCAGCAAAAAGGCCGGTCACCTGGAACTGCTCAGCCACAGCCAATTGCAGCTGGCCCTTGGTCGCAACCTGGATATTATTACCCAGGCGGAGGTACGTGAAAATTTTCTTTTGCTGCGTACCGAGCTGTGGCACATGACCTGTGGCCTCTACCTGGCGGAACTGGTAGATCGCTTTATCGAAGACGATACTCAGCACCCGGAAGTTTACAACCTGATGCTGGAGATGCTGCGCAGCCTCGAAGCCGACGTGAAAGACCTGCAGCTGCGCAAACTCAACGGCACAGCACTTGCTACCAATACAGCGCAGGAGCCACAGGTGTACCTGCCGCACCTATACACCAATCTCCTCCTGCACTACTTCGAAATACACCTGCTCTCCTACATTGGCTATGAGCCGGCATTCCGCAAGTGTGCTCACTGTGCCAGCGAGTTACAGCCGGTCGAGAACGGCTTTGCTCCCTCCCTGGGAGGTGCTCTATGTCCGCAGTGTTCCCGTCTGTGGGCTCGCCCGCTTTCAATGAATGCCCTCAAAGTCCTGCGACTGCTGCAACGCAGTAAATGGAGTGAAGTCCCTCGCCTGCGCTTAGACAAGTCGCTACAAATCGAACTGGAGATCGTCATGCATGGACTGCTGCGCTTCCATTTAGAGCGCGACCTCAAATCATGGACCTTCCTGGAAATGCTGAGTTTGCGTAAATAGCCCGGCGACTCGCCCCAGGGTACCCGCATGAAGTACCCAATAGGCGTCAAGTTAAGGAAGGAGGGACGGATGATCCGTAGGGGCGGGGGTGGAGAGGAAGTAGGGTGGGGACCCTTGTGGTCGCCCGCGTGCCCGTTGGATCCTTCACACCTCCCATGGTCGTTCGCGCCCCCCACCCACGGGCGACGCAAGCGTCCCTTCCCCACATCCTCTCCGCTCCCGCCCCTACGGGCGACGCAAGCGTCCCCTCCCCACATCCTCTCCGCTCCCGCCCCTACGGGAACCCTTCTTCCTCTTCAGCTCTGATAAATATAAATCAACCTCTTCCATCTTCCAGTAAACTATGGTATCGTAAATGTAGGGGCCGATTTATCGCGCCCACCGCCGATTGATCGGCCAACGAACGAATTTTAGACACTCATGCAGAGATCAGTAATAATCCCCTTATTTGGAGGTGTATATGAGCGACATCGCCCCATCCGCCAGGCCGGGCCTGGGGGTTTCCCCACGCAGTGCAGGTAGATATGCTTCTTATGTTTTCTGGATTATGTTCAGCATCAATTTGCTCAACTACCTGGACCGCTATGTCTTCACCGGAGCGGCCAATGTTGTTGCCACAGAACTTGGTCTGAGCATCGACCAGGTTGGCTACCTGGCCACGGCCTTCATTGTAGTCTACGCAGTTGGTACGATACCATTGGGCATCTGGGCGGATCGTTCGAGCCGCAAAAATATCGTCGCTCTCTGTATTACCATCTGGAGCCTGGCGACAGTCTTTACCGCCCTGGCCGGTAATTTTATCACCCTCTTTATTTCGCGCATGGTGCTGGGCATTGGAGAAGCTGGCTACTATCCTGCAGGTACTGCCCTGTTGAGTGACTATTTCAGCCGCACGAAGCGAGCGCAGGTGATGAGCCGCTGGACTGCCGGGTCGCTGGTCGGCTTGATGATCGGTTTCATCGCGGGCGGCGTAATCGCGGGCCTCGGTTTTGGCAAGTGGCGACTGGCGTTCCTCTTCACGGGTATTCCAGGTCTGCTGCTCGCATTTCTTGCCTATCGACTGCGCGAACCTCGCCGCAACCAGGCCGATGAAGAGGCCATCGAACTCGATCCGCATTCTGCTGTCAATGAAGTAGAAGTGATAGATACCCCTCACGCTGTCGTGGTTCCTAAAGATGTCTTCAGCCAGTTTGGTACCTTGCTGCGTAACAGGACGCTGGTCGTTTTGATTGTGATGCAGATCTTTGGCTTCTTCGCTCAAGGGGCGGCGGTGGTTTTCTTGCCTATCTATCTCCAGCAGAAAGATACGCTTGGACTGAGTTCCGGCCTTGCCAGTATTCTCTCCGGTGGCGTGGTGGTGATCGCGGGTATCGTGGGGTTGCTGATAGGTGGCTACATGTCGGATGCCCTCAACCGCCGCTATCCTGGAGCGCGTGTACTCGTCTGCGGTATTGGCTTCTTACTCAGTGCGCCCGCCTTTGCCTTGTCGGTCATTATTCACAGTGAGGTCATCTTCATCATTTGCTTCTTTATCACGGCCATGCTGATCAACGTCTACAACGGCCCTAGCACAGCCGCGACCCAGGATGTCGTACCGTCGGCTCTGCGCGCGTCGGCGGTGGCCCTGTCATTGCTGCTGGCACACCTGCTTGGTGATGCGTTTGCTCCTTCGCTTGTTGGCGTGCTGGCCAAGCTCTTCGACCCAACGCATGGGCAGCATTTTACGCAGCACGTGGCTGGCGGAGACCTGAGTTTGGCCCTGCTGGTCACCTGTGTTCCAACCCTGGTCATTGCGGGCCTGGTTGGCCTCTTTGGCGCGCGTTGGATGAAGTCTGACCTGGCAGCAGCGCAACTCGCCGATAAATGGGCAAAGGAGTCGCAAGGGTAGTACATGGATACCATATTGCAGGATATGTCCTTGCTTGCGCCAGTGATAGCCGCCATTGATGCCAATTTCGCGGAGGAGATGGCGGCCTTTGGCCGCTATCTGCCTGGGGCCGAACTGCATGAAGACCCTGAAGTGGAGTGGTTTATTACGGGTTTGCCCTCCTCGTTATTTAACGGCGTGCTTCTCACGAACATACTTTCGGACGACATTGATGCCAAGATCGAGGAGATCCAGGGGCATTACAAAGCGCGACGCGTTCCGATGTCATGGGGGGTTGGCCAATCCACGCGGCCAGCCAACCTTGGCACATATCTGGAGGCCCATGGGTTTACCTACGTCGACTCCCAGGATGGCATGGCCGCGGATTTGCGGGCTTTGAATGAGGATATCGTGACACCCTATGGCTTGCGCATTGATGTAGTCCGCGATCAAGAGATGCTCAAGCTGTATATGCAGGTTTCCAGGAGGGGTTTCGAGAGTTTAGAGGATGATGTTCAGATCTATTACGATACGTACACCAATATCGGCTTTGGTAAAGAGCTCAAGTGGCAGCACTTTATTGGCTGGCTCGACGACGAGCCTGTGGCGGTATCTTCGCTGCTTCTCCATGCTGGTGTAGCCGGTGTCTATGGTGTCGCCACCATACCGGAAGCGCGACGGCAGGGTGTTGGAGCAGCTATGACGCTGGCAGCACTGCGCGAAGCCCGCGGTCGAGGATATAATGTAGGTGTCCTATCGCCATCAGAGATGGGGCTGGGTATGTATCGCCAGCTCGGTTTTCGGGAATACTGCACAGTGCAGATCTATACCTACCAGCACGGTTGAGGGCCGTTGTCCGTCCACCGTAGGGGCCCGATTTATCGCGCCCCCCCTCGTGGGCGCGATAAATCGGGCCCCTACGGTGGACGGTGCCATGCAAAGGAATAACAGGCATATGATACATTTCTATGAACTATCCAAATTGAACACCGCGCAGCGGACTCGTTTGTTGCGCCGTGCTGAGCTTCAGATTGACGAGTTGGTCGAGCGGGTGCGGCCTATTCTACAGGAGGTGCGCCAGCGCGGCGACCAGGCACTGCTGGAGTTTACTGAACGCTTTGATCGGGTGAGACTGACGCTCGATCAACTGCGCGTTGGTCGTGAGGAAATAGAACGCGCTCATCAAACGCTCGATGTTCTGGTACGAGACGCTATCAAGCACGCCATTCGCAACGTGCGCACCTTCCACGAGCGGCAGATGCCGCACGAGCAATGGTTCACTCAGGTAGCGCCGGGCGTAATGGCTGGAGAGAAGATCACGCCGGTTACCAGCGTAGGGCTCTATGTGCCGCGTGGCAAGGGAGCCTTTCCCTCGGTGATGTATATGCTGGCTACGCCGGCCAGAATCGCTGGCGTACCGCGCATCGTAGTCTGTACGCCACCTGGGCCAGATGGAGAAGTGGACCCGGCCACGCTGGTGGCCGCCGACCTGTGTGGCGTTCACGAAATCTATCGCATTGGCGGGGCACAGGCCATTGCTGCTCTGGCCTATGGGACTGCCAGCATTGCTCGTGTGCATAAGATTACTGGCCCTGGCAGCGGCTTTGTCTCTGCCGCGAAACGCCTGCTCTATGGAACGGTAGATGTTGGTCTTCCAGCGGGTCCCAGTGAGTCAATCATCCTGGCAGATGGGTCGGCAGACGCGGAACTGGTGGCGCGTGATCTGCTGATCGAGGCCGAGCATGGGCCGGACTCTTCCAGTCTCCTGGTTACCGATAGCCAGGCTCTGGCGGAAGCAGTGCTGGCTCTACTGCCCGGCAAAATGGCGGCTCTCCCGGACTGGCGGCAGGCATTTTGCCGTACCGTGTTTGAGGCGGAAGAGGGAACGGGCGGCATTGTGCTGGCGGCGCACATGCGTGAAGCCGTTGAATTTGTCAACGAGTATGCGCCGGAACACCTTGAAGTGCAGGTACGCGAGCCGTTTGCTTTGTTAGCCGAACTCAAGAATGCCGGTGAAATCCTGCTTGGCTCATACACGCCGTTCTGTACAGGGAACTACAGCATAGGCACGAATGCTGTCTTGCCAACCGGTGGCTTTGCTCATACCTACTCCTGCACTTCGGTGTATGATTTCCTCAAGCGCACGGGGCTGGCCTATCTTACGCAGGAGGGCTATGCTTCTCTCAGCGAGACGACGCGCCGCCTGGCGGATTTTGAGGGCTTCCCCGCACACGCCAACGCCGTGACTGAGCGTTCAGGGTAGCTGTTACGAGCGTCAAGCACATAATCAGAACGGTAATCACTGTCGCTTGTTGCAGTAATGAGATGGCCTTGTGGATAGTGGCCGCCTGGTGAAAGTTGCTGTCGGGTACGAGTGGTAGATCGACCGAATCACTGATTTCCACCACAGCATCGCTATCCTCTACGGTAACGTAGACGCGGCGCAGTTGCGGGTCTGCCTCAACTCCATCGGGAGCCATTCCAACTCGCAGCGTGCCTAACACATCAAAAGTCTGCCCATCGATAACAGTAATCGTCGTGCTGGAGGTTGAATTAGTGAAGTTCGTGCCTTTTTGCCCTTCGCCCGCGACATAAATACGGCCAGTTGCTGTATTGAAGGCCACCCCTTCGGGGTAGGGAGAGACGGGAATGCGGGCCGCGATCTTGTTCGTATTGCCGTCGATCACATCCAACTCCTGCCCGGTTGAGCAGACGACGTAGACACGTCCTGTTGCTTCATCGACGCGCAAGGGTTGGACGGGTACAGCCGCGACCGGGATGGTTGCCAGTGTTCGACCGCTCTCTTCATCAATGACGGTGATCGTGTTGGTGGCCACATCTCCCACATAGAGCCTTCCTGAGCGACTATTCACCCCAAGTGCCTGGGGATGCGGCCCAGCCGTGAGCTTCGATGCCACCATGCTGAGCGTACCTGTTGGAGAGGTCACAAGCGTAAAGGCCGTGATGAAGCCGCCATCACTACTTGAAACATAGGCCCGCTGGCGTTTGGTATCAAGGGCAAGACCATCATCACCAAAGGGGGTATTTGTGGTGAGCAGTATTTTCCCGGTGGCCCCATCTAAAACGGCGAGCAGCCCCTGCCTGCTTTTGAACACGGTGCTAATCGCGTAGACGCGATGGTTTGCACTATCGACCTGCACATCGGTGGCCGAGTCTCCAACCGTTGTGCTCCACCGCACTTTGCCACTGTTGGGATCAAATCCAACAATAAGGCTGGGGAATTCATAGGCGATATATACCATATGTGTTTGCGTATCGACAGCTATGCCTTCCGGGCTTTTCCCTGCATGAAGTACGCCGATGATAGGAAAGCCTCCATCAGCACGAGCGATGGTGGGGAAGATAGATAGGGCCAAGAATGATAGTAGCAGGATAGTAGGCAAGCATGGAGGTCGCAGGCCCTGTCTTCCAGACAGGGCCTGCGACCTCCATGCTTGCCTACTATCCTGCTGTATGATTTTTGACCTTTTCCTATAATCGGATGACATGCTCGCCTGTTTTTAATTACCTATGAATATCTTGTCCTGTAAGCTTTCTTGTTCTATAGTACCACAGTTGGAAGAAGCCCTGCTACCCTTTGAACTGATAAGTGCCTCCTAGCTCTTGAAAGACCTCTTTGTAACCCTGGATACCGCTTGCGGCGACAAGCATTAAAAACACCGTGGAATGTGGCTTAGGTCGCATTGGAACGGTGTTCTTCCTCATTGTTCAAATTTTCGTGAATATGTTATAATGCGCCCAACATGAGGAATTATTAGCAATATGAATTGAATGCGTCCTTCCCTTGAATTTCAATAGGGGAAAAGGAATCATTTCATTTATTATGATAGTAGTGGTGTATGCATCTTGTTTTGATGAATGAAATGTTGTGGCACCCGCTGTGGGTGTCAGGCGGTGTATTGAAAGTGGTATTCGACATATGTCAAGTAATTATTCGTCTGACCCGAACAATGCAGCATCTCTGAGGAATCCGGCCACGCCACAGAGCGGACCTGGTGGAGTAGGGTCTCATTATGCTTCGCCTCCTGAGTCATCTGCACAATCATCACCGGCTTCGCCTGGTAGTGGGGGAGCGAATGGGGGCAACCCGCGACGCCTGCCTGCCGGTACAGAACTTTCAGGGGGACGCTATAAGATCGAGGCTGCGGTAGCTTCTGGTGGTATGGGAGCTGTCTATCGTGCTGAGGATACCCGCCTGGAAGAGCCCTGCGCCATCAAAGAGATGCTGGATGACTTTCAGTCTGATGTTGAACGCACTCAGGCTGTCGATTGGTTCAAGCGTGAGATGAAACTACTGCGTGACCTCAATCATGCCTGTATTCCCCATGTGCGGGATTTCTTTATTGAAGGTGGCAAACGCTATATTGTGATGGATTTTGTGGAAGGGCGTACGCTGGGCGATGTGCTGGAAAAAGAAGGCAATGTTGTCGGTGTCAATGGAGCGCGAGGCGTATCGGAGGCACGGGCACGCAGTTGGAGCCAGCAAATAGGTAATGTGCTTGGGTACCTGCATCGTCGATCTCCGCCCATCATCTTTCGTGATCTCAAACCATCAAATATTATGGTCACAGAGCGTGATGAAGTGAAGCTGATCGACTTTGGTATCGCCCGTGCCTTCCAGGCACAACGCCAATCTACTATTATCATGACAGTTGGCTATGCCCCCCAGGAACAGTTGATGGGCATGGCGGAGCCGCGCAGTGATATTTACGCGCTGGGAGCAACCATACATAGAGTACTGACTCGTCACGATGCTGCCAATAATAAACCCACCATCTTCTCATTTCCGCCAATTCGCATGCTGCGACCAGATATTTCAATAGCGTTTGAACAGGTAATCATGAAGGCATTGGCTCTTCTCCCGGAACAGCGTTGGACCACTGCTGATGAAATGGAGCGGGCGATTATCAATCTCCCTCTGATTACCGTGAACCCACCCGTTGGCTCAATTGCGGTAGGAGGTATGCCATTCCAGGGTCGCCTGGTCAATCCTCAGACACCCAACAGTGTTACTCCACCCAGCAACCCATCGCAGCATACAACCACTGGCCCTGGCGGGGCCTATATCACAGCGGCTCTAGGGTATATCAATGCCAATCGCATCGAAGAAGCCTATATAGAAATCCAACGGGCATATGTGGTCGAACCCAATAACTCTCTGGTGCATAGGACCTTTGGACAGGTGTTTGCACGTCGCAAACCTCCTGCTATAGAGCAGGCAATTCAAGCGTATAATCGCTCTTTACAGCTTAATCCAAACGACGCTGAAACACGTAAACTTTTAGCCGATGTCTGGCTCTTTTTGCGGCATCTTCCCTTGCAGGCCATCCCTGAGTATACACAATCACTGCGCCTGAACCCAAATGACGTTGAGGCGCATCAACGCCTGGCGCAATGTTTTGAGGAGACGAACCAGCTCGATGCTGCTTTGCGTGAATACCAGGAGGCGGCACGACTGGCACCAAAACAAGTTGTTCTCCATCAGAAGGTAGGTCAGCTCGCCTGGCGCATGAATCAGTTTCCGATTGCCGAGCGGGCATTTGTGACCGTTCTCACGCTCAATCCCGCCGATCATCAGACTCGTTTCCTGTTAAGCCAGGTCTATGAGAATGAAGGCAGGTTGAATGAAGCCGAACGTGAGTGCGCCTACGTTATACCCATGATTCCAGCGGCACAGCAGGTGTTGTTACGTATACGGAGCCGATTGGGACGGTAGGGCGCGATAAATCGGGCCCCTACGGTAACAACCCAACACAAGGGAGAAGAAACTAATGAAAACGTATTGCTTCCTATCTAAGTCGCGAAAGGGTGCTGGTTTCACTACGCAGTCGATATTCACTCTCATTGCACGTGGGCGCGATAAATCGGGCCCCTACGGACGCGGTAGCGTGGATTGGTGCCGAGTGCTCTGTGGGGTGCTCATCTCCTTGCAGTGTATTGCAAGCATATGGCTGCCCTCTGTGGCGTTCGCCTCATCAACTGATAGCGGCTTTCCCTTTGGGACTTCCCAGGCTCTGGATCGAGCAGGTGTTTCGGTGGTGCGCTTGCTGGTAACGTATACCTCAGTCCCACCCTGTGTCACGAAGCTGACTGGCCTGGGCGTGCTCGTCGGAAGTTGGGCTACCACTCCTGGCAGCCAGGATTTCACCGATTGGGTGCTGACTGATGGCTCAGTTGTCAATCCCAATGGCATCTCGTGTAGCACAGGCAAGGTGACTGAAGCACTTGCCAGCATTCAAATCGTTGCCAACACTGCGTATATTTCCTCTGGCCTCATCTTGAAAACGTTGCAATGCCATGCCACTTCGTGTACGGATGGAACCACTTCAGCGCCAATCCAGTGCGCCCTCTCTCCCAGCTGCGAGAAAGACGTGGTCTTACTCCCCTTCCATACAGCGACCCCTCAGCCGTTCATCGACATGCCTCCCACAGATCAAGCTGCGCAGTCTAGCGGCATTGAGCTGGCAGGGTCTTCCTCATTGCCGCCCAACTTCCAACAAGCTCCGCAGTTTCTGAGACCGAGCGCGGTCTCTTCCAATCAGCTGACCAACCCCAATAATGACTTTGGGATGCCTATCGTCAACAGCAATGGGCAGTTACTGGATATGAATACCAGGGGCTTCAATACAGGAGCCTTGATCAGGGATTTTGTGATTACCCAACTTACTCCTTTACAGCAAGGGCATACCAATCCTCTGCATGATGCCTGGGATCAGGGAGTGAGCAACTTTTATGCCAATAATTTCAGTACTGCCCTGGGCGACTTTACCACTGCGGGCAAACCCAACCCGCAATTCCAGGCTCCTACCGCCTTTTTGAAACAGCCTCAATTCAAGTCGTTTCTCTCCGCGACCGCTACTGCCAGTGCAGCCAGGACACCGATCACAAGCGGGACTCCCGTAGGAGCTGTTATCCCGGCGGCGAAGTCTATCAATGTGTTCGGGTACAGAGTCTCTTACAGAGTCTCTACTAACGACCTGGTCAATCTGGCTCTGATAGCTATCGCGGCTATTCTGGGAATCATTGTGCTGTTGGTGCTGCTACTGATGCTGCGCCGCTGGCTCCGGCAGCGACGAGAATATGCCAAACTTGATCGCATTGCTGATGAAGATGCTGCTCGTATAAGGAAGGAAGAAGAGGAGTATCAGAAGACGCAGCAGGAGTCGATTCGACAATACTCTCCTGTCAACGCAAGCGCTGCGAAGAATTCAGCCAACATGAATGCCCAACTCAAGCCCAATCTCCGTTGTCCAAATTGCCAAACGCCAGTGCAGCCCACTGATAACTTCTGCTCAAATTGTCGTTCTCCATTGACGCTTTCGGATTCAGGATTGAATGTACGCCTGGCAATGCCCCCGGCTCAAGTACCATCATCTCCGCCTGCGCCATCCCAAGGACCTGCAACTGTGCCATCCCAACAGGGACTGACGCCTTCGGGCTCGATATACGATGAGCCCACACAGGAAATGTCACCAAGCAATTCCAGGAATGGGCAGGAAGAACTGGAGAAGACGCTCCCCTTCACCGTTGAGGAGATCTCAACTCGTGCGCCTGTTGAACGATATAGTGGTCGCAATATGAGCCTGCTGGTAGGGACACGCTCGAACCCTGGTATTAAACGGCAACATAAGCCAAATGAAGATAGCCTCTTTGCCGCGCAGGGAGAACGAACCCTCAATTCACAGGCACAACAGTTTGGCCTTTTTGTGGTGGCTGATGGCATGGGAGGTCACGCCAATGGGCAGGATGCCAGCCGCCTGGCTATTCAAACGATTAGTGAAACCATTTTACCAAAGCTGTCGAGCAACGAACCGTTGGGCGATGATGCTCTCGTCCAACTGCTGTTGGACGGCGTGCAAAGTGCGAACCTGGCGGTGCATCAGCGCAATATGGAGCACCGGGCCGATATGGGCACCACCATGACGGCTGCCCTGATCGTCGAGATGACTGCCTACATTGCCAATGTGGGCGATAGCCGCACATATCTCTACCGCAAGCCAGGAGGTCTGAAGAAAATAACCAACGATCATTCGGTAGTGGCGAGCCTGGTTGAGGCGGGAATCATCAAACCCGACGATATCTACACCCATCCCAAGCGCAACCAGATCTATCGCAGCCTGGGTGAGAAGCCGGTTGTAGATGTAGATTCCTTCAAGGTGGCCCTTGAACCTGGCGATAAACTGCTGCTCTGCTCGGATGGCTTATGGGATATGGTGCGTGATCCAGCCATTGAGCAGGTTCTCAGTGCCGTCCCTGATCCATCGCAGACGGGCAATGCGCTGATCAAAGCCGCCCTGGATGGCGGTGGCGAGGATAATGTCAGCGTCATTGTGGTATCTATCACCGAGGCTACCCGGCGTACCGGTCTGACCGGCGTGCAATTGCTCGCCCGGCCGGAGGCACCTCAATGGCCCCCAATGTAGAGCCGCATTACTACAGCTCTTTATAACTGGTTCTCACAAAATCGGGGCTACATGCAGAGGCACAATGGAATTGTGCCTCTGCATGTAGCCCCGATTTTGTGAGAACCAGTTATAATCTTTCTCTTTGTCGCAGGTTCTTCCCTGTGCTATAATCAATGGAGAATTCTCTAGCCTTTATGCACATAACATGGGCTACTACTTGGAGGAAAGGCGCGTGTCAACACCTGTAAACATTGGTTATTTATACGCTGGTATATTATTGGCCGCAGGATTTGTCTTCGTCATCGTGGGGACGACCCTGTCAAATATACTTGCGCCTCATAGCAGAACGAAGGAAAAACTGCAGACCTACGAGTCTGGTGAAACTCCTATTGGCTCCGCCTGGGTGCAATATCCACTTGGCTTCTACATCTTTGCTTTGCTCTTTGTCGCATTTGATGTGGATATCGTCTTTATCATATCCTGGGCGGTTATTTTCAAGCAGTTAAGCATCTTTGGCTTTATTGAAATTCTCTTCTTCATCGTTGTTCTCGCGCTTGGACTGGTATACGCCTGGCGCAAGGGAGTTACTCGATGGATCTAGTACCACGTTCAAGAAGTGTCCCCAGTGAAACGCGGGGATATCGCGATCAAAATGCTGCTCTCGCCCGCGACCTGGCCCCAATTGCGCAAATAACTGGCTCGGCAGTCTCACCTAAAACCATCAAAGGCGACTTTCTTGGGCTGGAGATTGAGCGCACTAATCTTGTTGCGGTCTGTCGCTTCTTGCGCGATCAGCTGGGCTTTGACCTGTTAAGCTGTATATCGGGCGTAGATATGCTCGATCATCTTGAAACGGTGTATCATATGCGCTCAACGACGCGGGGCCAGTTGCTACAAATCAAGGTGCGCCTGGATCACGAAAAGCCGGAAGTTGACAGCGTCGTTTCGGTCTGGCCAACGGCAAATTGGCTGGAGCGCGAAACCTATGATTTGTTTGGCATCAAGTTTGAGGGCCATCCCGACCTGAGACGTATGTTACTGGATGATGACTTTGAGGGGTATCCTCTCCTCAAGAGTTTCCACCAGGTGCCAATGACCATCAAAAATCGTGCCACAACCCAGGTTGATCCCAATATGGCCGTCTCCGGCAAATTCCAGCAAAGAGGCGTCGAGCATGTCGTGCAGAAGAAGCTCGGCCAGGGTCTGGAAGAGCGCTTGCATCCCGGCACACCAACCTTCGGCCACGCCTTTGAAGGACACCAGGAGGGCACCGACCAGGAAAACGTCAATTCAAATTCAGTCGGCAAGTCAATCACCGGGAAGAATATTAAGGCTAAACACTAGTTAAACGAATTACGATGAAGGTGAATCAGCGCAATGCCAAAAGCTCGGAGACGTGAGAAGGAGCCAGCGAGAAAGAGTAGACAAAGCACTCCTGGCTCGCGAAATAACAGCGTCAGGTCAACGGCGACAACAGGGGCAGAACCCTTGAACCGTCCGTTCCTTTCACCAGGCGTGCGTGGTCCGCAAAGCCTAATCTTGCCCGCCATGGTCGCTTTAGGCTGTTGGGGCATGGCGTTCTCCTTCTTTGTATTTTCGACCGACCCTAACCATGTTTTGTTCGCGGGTATGGGGGTCTTAATGGCCCTGCTCTGGTCATTTAGTCTCGCTATACGCATTCGCAAGCTGCTGGCACTGCGACAAAAATCATAAGTAATCCAATCACGAGAGGTATCCTATGGCGATAAATCAAGATACGAACGTAAATCTGATGGAGGAAGAAGGTTCCGAGGGCATTAAATCTCAAGAGATGCTTCTCAATATGGGGCCACAGCATCCAAGCACCCATGGCGTCTTACGATTGGTGCTCAAGCTCGAAGGCGAGACCGTGGTTGACTGTACTCCGGTCATAGGGTACCTGCATCGCGGCATTGAGAAAATTTTAGAGAATCGACCGGTTATGGGCGGCATCCGCTATATGGACAACGCGGACTACCTCTCCCCCATGCTCAACGAGATTGCCTATGCCGGTGCTGTCGAACAGCTCATGGGTATGGAACCACCAAGGCGCGCACAGTATATCCGCCTGCTGGTGGGCGAGATGCAGCGAATTGCCAGCCACCTCGTGGCGGTCGGTACCTATCTCGTAGACCTGGGAGCATTCACCCCCATTCTGTGGACATTCCGCGATCGCGAAGGTATCCTTTCACTATTCGAAGCTCTGGGCGGCAGCCGGTTCAATGTGAACTACCTGCGTGTTGGCGGTGTACTGCATGACTTTCCCAAGAACTGGCTCAAAGAGTGTGAGGCATTTTTTGATCAGTTCGAGAAAAACATGGCCGAACTGGAGGTGTTAATCACCGGCAATGAAATCTTTGAGGCTAGAACCCAGGGCGTCGGCTATATCGATCAACAGCAGGCCATTGCCTATGGCCTGACAGGCCCGATGCTGCGTGCCAGTGGCGTTAACTGGGACCTGCGCGTCAACCGTCCCTATATGGCCTATCGTGAAGTTCCCGTCAATGTGCAGGTGCGCCAGGAGGGTGACTGTTACGCTCGCTATAAAGTTCGCATGCAGGAAATTTGGGAGAGTATCCGCCTCTGCCGGGTCGCCATGGATAAAATGCCGGGCGGGCCTATCGGCACCCGCACTCCCATCGCCCTGCGTCCTCCTCGTGGAGAGACCTACTTTGCCATCGAAAGCAGCAAGGGCGAGCTAGGGGTATACTTTATCAGTGATGGCAGCGAATATCCCTGGAGAGCCAAGTTACGCGGCCCGTCCTTTGTAAACTTGCAGGTCCTACCGGAATTGTTACGTGGCTACAAGATGAGCGATGTCGTGGCAATAATGGGCAGCTTAGATATTGTTCTGGGTGAAGTCGACCGGTAATGGGAGTTATCTTATGCGTATTTCTATAGTGTTTGCTGACGATGTAGGAAGCCAACTGCTTCATGGTATCTTTTCGTGGGAGTTCTTGCAATTCCTCGTCGCCTTTGTCTCTTTCTTCGGTTTTGTTTTGACGAGTGCTGCCCTGCTGGTGCTGGCTGAGCGCAAAGTGATGGGCTGGATGCAGGATCGGCTGGGGCCAATACATACCGGCCCATGGGGTCTCTTACAGACGCTAGCTGACGTTGGCAAGTTGCTCCTGAAAGAAGATATTCAGGCAGGTCAGACTGACAAAGCCCTTTTTATCCTGGCACCTTCCGTCTTTCTCGCACCGATCATCGCCGCCTTTGCTGTCATACCCTTCTCTCCCTACGTGGGTCTGCCAGGAACGGCCCTTGCTACCGGTATTGTGTACTATGTAGCGATGAGTTCAATCGACGTGATAGGCGTTATCATGGCCGGTTGGGGCTCCAACAACAAGTACTCTTTGATGGGCGGGCTGCGCTCTGCCGCACAGATGATCTCTTATGAGCTGCCGCTTGTGCTCGCGCTTGTCAGTATTGTGATGCTCACCAGCGTCCTGGCGGGCGGTAATTCGGGCATAGGGACGATCTCGATCAAAGAGATTATGGATTTCCAGAATGTCTGGCCCGCTAGAGGCGTTGGCATTCCCGTGCTGGATTTCATCTTTCAGGGTTTTACACCATGGGCATGGTTTTTCCTCGTGCAGCCCCTGATGCTCGTTATCTACTACACCTGCGGCCTGGCGGAGACGAACCGCGCTCCCTTCGATTTACCAGAGGCGGAGTCAGAACTGGTGGCTGGCTATCTGACTGAATATAGCGGGCTGCGCTGGGCAATCTTCTTCCTCGGTGAATACGGCAACATGACCATCGTCTCGGCGATTACGACATACCTGTTCCTTGGCGGGTGGTCTGGCCCCGGCGTGAACTACCTGCTCGGACTGGGTGCCCTTGGGTGGGGCTTCCTCGGCAACCTGCTGGCCGTCACCTACTTCATTACCAAGGTTTACCTGCTCTGTTTCGTCTTCATCTGGGTGCGAAGTACGTTGCCGCGCCTGCGTGCCGATCAGTTGATGCAGTTTGCCTGGTTGATCCTTATTCCGACAACGCTGTTTAATATTCTGATTACAGGCCTGATTTACCTGGTGATCAGCAGTTTCGGGCTGGGAGGTTTTACCAACCTGGTTTTCATGATTGTCATCGCGATTGTCAACTGGGCCATGTTCTTCGCTTTCATCAAGATTGTGCAGCGTGCGACCACGGCCACTACCCGCCGGGCACAGGCTCCCGCTATCCGCGCCCAACTGCGGGCCAGTTCTGCCGCGCAACTCCCGGAGCGCGCTGGTGTCCCAGGGGGACAATAAGAGCAATGTAATGGTTTGTATGTCCTCTCTCGGACGTTTAACGACCAGGTGCAACACATTGAGCGTTTGACTCTGTCAAACACTCAATGTGTTGTGCTTGTTCGTTCAATGTCCAAATTGGTCCCGGCTTAGCTACATAGCATAGACAGAGTATGGTATGATTACACGAAAGGCAGGTAGGTGTGCATATCGTAATGAAGAAACCAAGGAAGAAGCTTCAGGAGGACGAGCAACAACCAGCGCAACGATTTGATACAACATTCAAAGATTGGATGCGTCGGGAAGCGCCATCTGTTTTGCCCCTATTTGTTCCCGGTGCTACCTACGAGGAAACCCTGGATGTCGAAATTATCAGGCCGACCATGCGGGCAGATAAGGTGTTTAAGGGCAAATATCAAGACGTTAAGAGTATTTTTAATGTAGAATTTGAGACGGGTTCAGACCCAGATTTACTGTCACGGTTACTGATTTATAATGTGGTGCTTTATCGGGATTACCATTTACCTGTCATCTCAATGATTGTGTATCCTTTTCGCACGAAGGTGGCTGAATCACCCTTCGGGATAAACAGCGGGAAAAAGAACATTATCACATTTCATTTTGAGAAGTTAGAGTTGTTTCTACAGGAAGCTGAATACTATGTGCGTGAGCATGTGACTTGTATGTACCCGTTGTTACCAACGATGCAAGGGACCAACCATGTGATGATGAAGAAGGTGATGGCGGAGTTGGCCGTACTCTATCGAGACGATGAAGTAACCTTAGCGCAGCAACTTGTGTGGATGGAACTCTTGTTGGAGCGAACAGAAACCATTGCTCCACCTGAGAAAGAGGAAATACAGAAGGAGTTAAAGATGTATGACCCTCTATGGGAGGAACACCCTAAGGTAAAAAAGATACGGGCTGAAAGTAGAGCTGAAGGCGAAATACGAGCGTTGCAAACAGTGCTAGTCAATATCGTCAAAGCCCGTTTTCCGTCGCTTGCTGAATTGGCTCAACAGGAAATAACAAAGATAGATAATCCTGCTGTTCTTAATCTGCTGGCTCAACAGATTTCCACGGCACCCGATGAGAGTGTGGCCCGTTGGCTTCTCAGCTCACCAGCGGCCTAGTATACTGCAAGCTAATGATGCTACTTTTCTCTAGCAAACTTTTGTAAGCGCTGCTTTGACAGCGAAAACATTGATCAGCATATGAAATCTTACCAAGAGTTAGTATCCAAATAGGAAATGGCAAACAGCTGTTTGCCATTTCCTATTTGGAGCCCATTCTCACGATACTTCATAGAATACCTCGTGGTTCGCTCATTTTTCAGGTGGTTTTTAAGAAGTGTCCAATAAGTTGCGCGTTTTGAGACCAAAAGATCGAACAGACATACTTCTGTTTCACAAAGGTTCGAACGAATTCCCCCAAAGGTGTATGTTTCGAGTCGTTGGAGAGCGGCCATATCCCACTTCGATGGAAAATGCTTGACTCTGATCTAAGCCATCGTCACCACGTGGGGAAAAGCCGATGTTTTTTCATCGTTTTTTGCCTCCAAATGGGGAAAACATCTCATTTTATACCCTAAAAAATGAGTGAACTGTCAGATTTTACTTATTATTCTTTTGATTGCTAAATCCATCGTCACTAATAATGCTTAAGTTAGAGGTGGGGCTCTCAACCACTCCTATTATCTTGCGCACCTGCTCCTCAGCACTTTCCTTCGGTAATATTACTTTGAGTTCTGTCACTGAACTAGTTACAGCATCATCAACCATCTTATTTAAATCATGTAATGAGAGTAAATCCATTTTTCCTTTCAAAGACGCGGCTGCCTGATGGCGTTACTCTTACCGAAGCCCCGGCTCAGCACGATGTGCTCTCTCTGCGCTATAGCATCATCAGCGGGTTGGCCGATACTGCATCTACGCGCGTCGAGCGTTATGGTCGTTCCGAAATTCGTAAGATTTCCACTGTTGACGTGGCTGCGCTGCGTCGCAGTTGGATGAGATCGCTCGACAAAGGCGTGAGCTTGACACGACCATTCAGGCTACAAATTGGGCAACCGATCTGATTGAGTAAGTAAGAACACAAGAGCGCGAGTTGGTAGCCAGCCAGTGTGGTGGCGAACATCAAGGCGGCAACTGCCTGAAAGTTGTATAAGAACAGATCTGCTAAATCTGCTTTCAGTACCAGGGGCGGGTATGCAACCTCACTGTAACGCCCATCATTGTCACAAGCGTACAGGGCATTGCGCATCAATTACTACCTGGTGTTGGACTATGCTGGCTGGTGAGGGCGGGTTAGGGGTCTCGCGCTTTTGTGGAATGAAGGTGTGTAGGGGCGCGATAAATCGCGCCCCTACACACCTTTGCTAATGAACAATTGGCTCGGTAATGGTTATTGATGGCTGGTCTCTTTGGTCGCTATTGGCTGTAGCGACACGCTCTCCCAATGTGATAGAATTTTGGTATAAGCGTTATTGAAACATAGGACCCATCCAATTCATCAACCATACTGGGAGAAAATCAGTCATGCAGACGGGAACAATACAAGTTAAGCGAACATTTCCAGAGATGCTCAAAGGAGGCGTCATTTGTGATGTTGTGAATGCCGAACAGGCGCGCATCGCGGAGGAGGCCGGGGCATGTGCAGTGATGGCACTGGAGCGCGTGCCAGCCGATATTCGCGCTCATGGCGGCGTTGCTCGTATGAGCGACCCTGAGTTAATTATCCAGATCAAAGAGGCGGTCACGATTCCTGTGATGGCCAAGTGCCGCATTGGACATTTTGTCGAAGCCGAAATTCTCCAGGCCATTGGCATAGATTGCATTGACGAGTCGGAGGTATTGACACCAGCCGATGAGCATTTCCATGTCAATAAACACCTCTTCTCGGTGCCGTTTGTGTGCGGCGCGCGCAATCTCGGCGAGGCCCTGCGCCGTATAGGTGAGGGAGCAGCGATGATGCGTACCAAGGGCGAGGCTGGCTCCGGCAACGTTGTAGAGGCCGTGCGCCATATGCGGGCGATAATGGATGGCATTCGCCGCCTGCAAATATTGCCCGAAGAAGAGTTGATGAGCGAGGCCAAGAACCTTGGCGCGCCGTATGAATTGGTACGGGACGTTGCTCGCACCGGCAAGTTACCAGTGGTGAACTTTTCAGCCGGGGGCATAGCCACGCCAGCCGACGCTGCCTTGATGATGCGCCTGGGCGCGGAGGGCATCTTTGTTGGCTCTGGTATCTTCAAGTCAGGCGATCCAATGAAACGAGCCAAAGCTATTGTGCGGGCCACTACTCACTTTGAGGACTCTGCCATTGTTGCAGAGGTATCGCGCAACATTGGTGAGCCGATGGTAGGTATTAACGTCAGCACGCTACCCGAACAGGAACAAATGGCACTTCGCGGGTGGTAATTGTATGGACACTAAAAAATACAACCCAAAGTTGCGTATAGGCGTATTAGCATTACAGGGTGATTTTGAGGCGCACCTGAAAGCCTTGCAACAGGCTGCTTCCGAATTGGGAGTAGAAATTGAGGCAAAAGCCATCCGATTGCCCAGGCAATTAGATGGATTAGATGGTATAATACTACCAGGTGGTGAAAGCACCACCATCGGCAAACTGATGGTGTTGTACGGTCTACTGGAACCGTTACATCAGAAGATTGGCGAAGGTTTCCCCATCTGGGGAACGTGTGCGGGCTTGATATTGTTAGCAAGAGAGACGGATAATGCGCTGGAGGGGCAACCATTATTGGCCTCAATGCACATTCGCGTCCGTCGCAATGCATTTGGCAGTCAGCGGGAAAGTTTTGAGACTGATCTGTCTGTGCCGGTACTAGGAGAAGCGCCATTCCACGCATTCTTCATCAGGGGACCAGCCATTGAG
>WNFB01001046.1_pt1 | contig 44844 bp, 40 predicted proteins | sample 5400501 | NCBI WGS metagenome assembly WNFB01 (sample SAMN13153341, study PRJNA577476) | soil metagenome | isolation source: 200 cm saprolite under Douglas fir tree site 2 hole 1 | place: USA:California | collected 2015-04-18 | reverse complement strand
CGTCGACGAATTCATTAAGAATCCCGCGGCTACTTCAGACGAGTGGAACAACCCTAGTGAAGTGTCGAAACTGGACTTGGAGCGACTCCTTGCTGTTGCAAAGACAGTTGCACTCGGAAGTCCAGTCACACTGATTGCGGTCGATATGCCAATAGCGACCACCAGAATCATAGGGATAAGGGAAGCAGATAGACGCATTTCATTTGCATTTAGCAAGTACTGGTGCGGCGCACACGCACCTTCCCCTGTTCGACCGGGCTCGGTGGGCAAGTCTTTCTCCGATCAAGCAATGCAAGCGGGATATAAGCTAATTACGAGTAAATGGGACGGTAAAAAAAGTAAGCAGCTCATCGAGGTATACCCACACCCCGCCTTATTAAGACTTTTGAGTTTAAAACAGAGATACAAATACAAGATTTCGAAATCGACGAAATTATTCCCCCAGAGCAACGTTAAGGAGCGCATAGAACTACACCTTGAGCAATTCGTTGGGATTCTCAGGGCGCTGCGGTCGCAAATTCAGGCAATACCACGCTTCCTTCCCGATTCAGCGTCTGCTGTACCAAGCATCAGTAGCCTTAAGAAATACGAAGACGTTATCGATGCATTGGTTTCAGCGTGGGTAGGCACTAAGTTTCTTGATGGGCAGGCGGAGGCGTTCGGTGATGAAACTGCGGCGATTTGGGTTCCACGCGAAAATATTGCATAGTCATTGTCCATGCGCTTCGATCTGATCACGATTTTTCCGGAGTTTTTCGCAGGGCCGCTGGAGCATGGGATTGTGCGGCGCGCGCGCGAAAGCGGAATTGTCGAGATTCACGTGCAGGACTTGAGGATTTTTACGAAAGACCGGCACCGCACGGTGGACGATCGCCCGTTCGGCGGCGGGGAAGGAATGGTGTTGAAGCCGGAGCCGCTCTTCGGGGCGGTGGAGGCTCTGCTGGGCCACAGCGTGGGCGGCGCCGCACATTCGAATGCGGCCGAGCCGAAGACGGCGATCGTGCTTATGTCGGCGGCGGGGAAATTGTTTAGGCAGGAGACGGCGCGGCGTTTCTCCGAACTGGAGCGCATCATTTTTATCTGCGGGCGGTATGAGGGAGTGGATGAGCGAGTCGCGGAACATCTCGCCACCGAAGAAATCTCGGTCGGCGATTTCGTATTGAGCGGCGGAGAGCTTCCTGCATTGTTGGTGATCGATGCGGTGACGCGATTGCTTCCGGGGGCGCTTGGTAATGAAGCGTCGTCACAGAACGAATCCTTTAGTCCGAATCTGTCTTCATCGTTGGATTCCTCTCCAGTAGGGGTGCAGCATGCTGCGCCCCTACAAGAGGGCAAAAGACACATGGCTGAGGGCAGACTGCCTGAATCACGAGGTACGAATCAGGTGCTGCTAGATTTTCCGCATTACACGCGCCCCGCCGATTTTCGCGGATGGAAAGTGCCTGAAGTTCTAATCAGCGGCCATCACGGCGACGTCGCCAAGTGGCGGCACGGGGCGGCCCTCGAGAAGACTCGCCGGAACCGCGCGGATTTGCTCTTGCGCTGAGATTGCCGTGCGGTATACTGAAGATTCGATGAAATCGGCTATCCAGACCGGCTATTCCTCTTCAACGCGGGCAGCGTGCGCCTTCGGGCAGGCCTGCGCGTGTCCATGCTGCTGCGCGTGTATGTGTACCGCCTTGAGCGGCATGGGAGGTCCTTCGGTCTAGCGCAGTTCTAAACCAGCAAGGATTCCAGGGCCGCTCCAACGAGCGGCCCTTTTTGTTTTTGCAATCAAAAAAGTGAGGCCCCATGAGTGAAACGAACGTTAGGAACGGCAACGGCGAGACAAGACCGATTGCGATTTACTACGAGCAGCAGCACTGGTTCCGGCCGCTGTTCGAGCAACTGGACGCGCGCGGGGTGCCGTGGGTCAAGCTGGACGCGCGGCATCATCAGTACGACGTGGCGAAGCAGGACCGCGAATACTCTCTCGTATTCAATCGCATGAGCCCTTCGGCGTGGCAGCGCGGCGCGGGACACGCGATCTTCTACACGCTGAACTATCTGTCGCATCTGGAGGAACAGGGCACTCGCGTGGTGAACGGCTCGCGCGCGTTCACGCACGAGATTTCGAAGGCGCTGCAGCTCACGCTGCTGGGGACGCTCGGCTTGCCGTACCCGAAGGCGCGGGTGATCAATCATCCGTCGCAAGCACTGAGCGCCGCGGAAGCGATCGGTTATCCACTCATCGTGAAGCCGAATATCGGCGGAAGCGGCGCGGGGATAAGGCGCTTCAGTTCGCCGGACGAGTTGCGAGCGGCCGTGGAAGAGAATCGTCTGTCGTTTGGCATCGACAACACGGCGCTGGTGCAGGAGTTTTTCACCGCGCGCGACGGCGTGATCACGCGCGTCGAAGTTCTCGGCGGCGAGTATCTCTATGCCATTCAGATTCACATCACCGGGGATACTTTCGATTTGTGCCCGGCGGACATTTGTAAGAACACGAAGGGCGAGGAGCTGGCGCGGCCGGCGTGCCCAATTGACGCGCCGAAATCCGGCCTCACGGTCGAAGCCTACGAGCCGCCACGGCGGATTATCGAAGAGGTCGAACGGATCATGGAAGTCGCGGGGATCGAAGTGGGCGGAATCGAGTACGCCATCGACGACCGCACCGGCCGGCTTCTCTACTACGACATCAATGCGCTCTCGAATTTTGTGTCGGACCCGGAGCGCGTGATCGGCTTCAACCCTTACGCGCGGCTGGCGGATTACCTGATTGCCGAAGCGCGGCTTTATGCAGCGAAAGAAAATGCCCGGTTCGTCCTGGCGGGAGGGGCGCAATGAGATACGGTTACTGGCTCCCGGTTTTTGGCGGCTGGCTGCGGAACGTCGAAGACGAAAACATGGAGGCGAGCTGGCCTTACGTGAAACGGCTGGCGCAGCGGAGCGAGGAGATCGGCTTTGATTTAACGCTAATCGCCGAGCTCAATTTGAATGACATCAAGGGCGTGGAAGCGCCTTCGCTCGATGCGTGGTCCACGGCGGCGGCGCTGGCGGCGGTGACGGAGCGGCTGGAGCTGATGGTCGCGGTGCGTCCGACGTTCCATTTACCTGCACTGCTGGCGAAGCAGGCCGCGAACATCGATCACATCAGCGGGGGAAGACTGTCGCTGAACGTGGTTTCGTCGTGGTGGGCAGATGAAGCGAGGAAATACGGAGTGGCGTTCGAGCAGCACGACGACCGCTACGCGCGGACCAGCGAATGGCTCGATGTGCTGCACGGCGTGTGGGCGCAGGATCATTTTTCTTATTCCGGCAAGTATTACCGGATTGAAGACAACGTGCTTGAGCCCAAGCCGGTTTCGCAGCCGCATCCGACGCTGTATGCGGGAGGCGAATCGCCGGCCGCGAAAGAGCTCATCGCAGAAAAGTGCGATGCCTACTTGATGCACGGCGACCCGGCCGAGCGCGTTGGCGAGAAAATCGCGGACTTGCGCGCACGCCGCGCAAAGCACAATTTGCCGTCGCTCAAGTTCGGCGTGGCAGGCTATGCCATCGTTCGCGAAACGGAACGCGAAGCGCAGGACGAGTTGCGACGCATCACGGACGTGCAGCAGTCAGCGGCGGGGTATGCGAATTACCAGCAGTGGCTGGCAGGGACACAGCTCGAGCAACGTGTTTCGTTGGAAGATTATTCGGTATCGAACCGTGGCCTGCGCTCTGGACTTGTTGGTACCGCCGAACAAGTGGCGGAGCGCATCGCGCAGTTCGAGGCCGCCGGGGTCGATTTGTTCCTGCTCCAATTCAGCCCGCAACTCGAAGAAATGGAGCACTTTGCCGAAGCCGTGATTCGCCGCGGTGCTTCCGTGGCCGCCACTGCATAGGAGAGTTCCAGGCGTGACATTCGAGGGAGACCCGAGATTTGGATTGGCGGGCAATGGGCCAGTTTCCGATAAGCAGGCAGGACTAAAAGCGATCCATTGAACAAGCTAGGCTCTACTTGAGCAAGAGATCGACGGCGACTTGCCCGCTGCTCGTCGGCCAAGGCAGCGCGGAACCAGGCGCTAGCTCAGGCGGTGCGTATAGGGTAGCGGCGCCACGTGCTGAATGCTTCCCTCACGAGACTAAAAATTGTACGCCGATTTTGATAAACCAATTTCAGCCATGCCAAAGAACCCATCTGGGGGAAATAGATTCCTCGGAAACACATTCGGGCGATGAAAATGTTTATCCGATAGCCCAATGGCTTGTCCTTGAGCGAAACGACCGCGTGCGCCATGGCTTCCGGGCTGTACGAACGGGCCCAGCCATACTTCACCTCCGCGTGAGCTTGCGCGATAGTCATCTTCAGCGGGGTGTGGGCCATCTCAAACGGTATGAACTCCTGCCAGTGCTTCGGGCGCGTCAATCGCCCGGCAGCCTCCAGCCTTTTGTAAAGCGGCGTCGCGGGCAAAGGCGTGAGCAAGCCAAAAATGGGCAGCCCCGGCGGCCAGGTGCGAATCTCCTGGAGCGTACGCTCTGCGACTCCGGGCGTGTCATTATCCATGCCGAAAATGAAGGAGGTGATCGCATAAACGTTGCGCTGGGCAAGCCTCTCGAGCACGGCGGCATACTCGCCCGGCTTGTTGAATCCCTTGTTTACGCTGGCAAGGTTTGCGGGGTCAATTGATTCCATACCGATGAAGACCCACTTGCCCCCCGAGGCCGCGATGAGGTCCACGAGTTCCTCGTCGCGCAACAGATTGGCGCTGATCTGGGCGACCCAGTGCACCTGGGCACCGGCGGCGATAATATCGCGCAGCAGGGATTTCGTGCGTTTGATGTTGATGGCGAAATTGTCGTCGATGAAGAAGACGGCAATCTGACCGCCCTCGCTTTTCGCCCGGGCTTTCAACAGCAGCAGCTCATTCACCACGCTTTCGTTGGTGCGAAACCGAATGGAGTCGCCAAAGAAGCCGGTTACCGTACAGAACTCGCAGCCATAAGGGCAGCCGCGCCCAGACTCCATCGGAATGATGCGAAATGTGCCCCAGCCGTCACCGATACGCTGGAGCGTGCGTTTTACCCTTTTGGGAACCAAATTGAACTGGTCGAGGTTTATTCTGTCCCACGGAATCGACGGATATTCCTTGAGACTGGGTTTGCGTTCCTGGCCAAACTCATCGACAGGAGCGTACACATCCTTGAGCTTTCCGCGTGCGGCATCCTCGACGATCTTTGGCCAGGTTTCATCGGCTTCACCGAGGGCCACAGCGTCCGCGTGGCGCGGCCCGCCATTCCGGCCAAGGGCTTCGTCGGCCTCTTCCGTAACGTGAGGTCCGCCCATTACGACCAGCACGCCAACGGCGCGGATCGCATCGGCCATGCGGTACGCCTTTGCTATCATCCGGGTCATTGCCCCAATTCCCACAAGCCCAATGTTGTGTTCCCGCACGAATCGCGCGATGCCGTCTTCATCCATTGGTTGCGCGTTGCCATCAATCAGCAGTACTTCGTGGCCGGACGGAGTCAATGCCTGGAGGAGAAACATCCAAAGATGCGGCATGAAATTACGTGTGACTCCATTATCGGGGTTGTAAAGCAGAATCCGCATCAGTTCTTCTCCATTTAGAAGCCGCTTCTTCGTTGCTGAACAGGACAAGCCACAATCTCAAGGCCGTTTTCTGCGGAGCGCAGAGGAAATCAGCAATCAGGCTCCGAACATACCACGTCCTTCATTCCTCAATCGGCGAATCAGGGTGCCTTATGTTGATTCAAGCAATAGCACTTGGGAACCGCTTGGCCGTAACGCGGGCTACACGTGGAAGTGACGACCGATTGTCAAATGCGCTAGGAGAATTGTGACAATTTGTCTATAATTGATGTTTGCCTCTGATGTGCTGGCCCCGCCTGAGTGGGTCTGCAGGGAACACGAAGATGAATCCGGTTATTGCCAAATTGCACGAAGCGCAACTGCGCAAAGACCTGCCCGAATTTCGCCCCGGCGACACCGTGCGCGTGAATGTGCGGTTGAAGGAAGGCGAGGGCGAGAAGGAAAAAGAACGGTTACAGGCGTTTGAAGGCGTGGTGATTTCGAAGAAGGGACGGGCCTCCGGGGCGACGTTTACCGTGCGGCGCGTCAGCTTCGGGATTGGGATTGAACGGATTTTTCCGCTGCATTCGCCTTCGATCAGTTCAATCGAAGTGGTCAGCAAAGGAAAAGTCCGTCGCGCGCGTCTCTATTACCTGCGCGATCTGAAGGGCAAGGCCGCACGGATCAAGCGCGCCCCACGTGAAGAAGTCACCGCGGCAGCAGCCACCGCGGGAACGGACACCAAAGCGTAAGCACAGCCATTATAAGTTCACAAAAAAGCCCCGGAACGCCCGGGGCTTTTTGTTTTGGTCGCGAGTGGTACGGTTGGACGTTCGTTATGCCCTCGGCGCCAGGCTTCGGAAAATGCTTCTCGTACCAGGCGATGGAGCGGTCGATGGAATCAATCTGGTGCTTCGTCTCACTGAGGCCGAGCAAGGGAACATTTTCCGGGGTTCTTCGTCTAACACGAGAGGCGACCTGTTGACAATCAACAGGAGAAAGCATACTTTCCTGTTGATTGTCTAAAGGAGTGTCTCGATGACCCAACCTCGCGGCGAAGTGTTGCAAGGCACGCTGGATCTGATCGTACTGAAGACCCTTGAGACTTTGTGTCCGCTGCACGGTTACGGGATCGCGCAGCGCATCCAGCAGGTGTCAGAACATCTGCTGAAGCTCAACCAGGGCACGCTCTATCCGGCGTTGCTGCGGCTCGAACAGCGCGGGTGGATTTCCTCCAAGTGGGGAGCTTCGGAAAACAACCGCAAGGCAAAGTATTATTCACTGACGCGCACCGGGCGCAAGCAACTCCTGGCGGAAACAGAAAGCTGGGAGCGCATGACAACGCTCATGGCGCGGCTCCTCAGCGGCGAACAAGGAGCTTGAGATGGGCTGGCTTCGCGGTTTTACGTCGCGTCTGCGCGGTTTGTTCCGCAAGCGGCACCGCGACCAGGATCTCGACTCGGAACTTCACGCACATTTAGAAATGCTCGCGGAAGAAAACATGCGCCGCGGCATGAACCTCGACGAAGCATGCCGCGCCGCACGGCGCGAATTCGGCGGCCTGGAACAAATCAAAGAATCGTATCGCGAGCAACGCAGCCTGCCGTTTGTCGAAACTTTGTTGCAGGACCTGCGCTACGGCCTGCGCATGCTGCTAAAAAATCCCGGCTTCACCACTGTTGCCGTGTTGACACTCGCTCTCGGCATTGGAGCGAACACCGCCATCTTTAGCGTGGTCAAAGCCGTGTTGTTGCGCCCGTTGCCCTTCAAGGATCCCGCCCGGCTCGTGCGCGTGAGCGAAAGCGTCTCCAAAGGCGTGCGTTCCGCGGTGGCCTATCCCAACTATGTGGATTGGCGAGCGCAGAATCGCGTCTTTGAGGAGATGGCCGCGTTCGGCGATTGCGAGATGATTCTCGGCGGAACGGAGAAAGCGGAGCGCGTCTATTGCGAGCAAGCCAGTCACACCTATTTCCCGCTGCTCGGAGTCTCTGCTTTCCTTGGGCGCACGTTTACGGCGGAAGAAGATACGACCCCGCTGAAGCACGCCGTCGCCGTCATCAGCTACGGCCTGTGGCAGCGCCGTTTCGGCTCCGACACCGGAATCCTCGGCAAGCTCATCCGGATGAACGACTACGACTACACGATCATCGGTGTCATGCCCAAAGGATTTCTCGGCTTCTCGGATTCGGCCGAAGTCTGGATTCCGATGATGATGCGGGATGCCGCCTGGCCGCAGGTTGCGAAATACGATTTTCTGCACAATCGCGACATTCATTTTCACAAAGTTCTGGCGCGGCTGAATCCAGGCGTTTCCCTCACGGCGGCCCAGGCGGAGATGGAAACCATTGCCGCGCAGCTCGCCAAAGTCTATCCAAAAGAAAATCGCCAGCGAGGCGTTCTCGTCACGCTTGCGAGCGCGGATTACGTTCGCACTTTCCGCGCTCCTCTGTTGATACTCCTCGGCGCCGTTGCTTTCGTGCTTCTGATTGCCTGCGCCAATGTGGCCAACCTGGTGCTGACGCGCAGCGCCGCTCGCGGCCGGGAGCTCGCCATTCGCCTGGCGCTCGGCGCGGGACGCGGCCGCCTCATCCGTCAATTCCTGACGGAAAACCTTCTGCTCACGGCAACTGGCGCCCTCGCGGGAATTGCGCTGGCTTTTTGGGGCCTAGACCTGGTCGTGTCCATTCTTCCAGTGTCGTTTCCTTCTTTCGCGCGCGTTCGGGTGGACGCCGGCGTGTTTGCTTATGCCTCGCTTCTCGCCGTGGCAACAGCGCTGTTGCTGACGGTTTTTCCGGTCTTGAATTCCGCGCGCACCAATGTGAACGATTCGCTCAAGGAAGCTTCGAAGAGTACGGCGGGCTTGAGTGGCCGCGGCATGGGACGCGCCCTGGTCGTTTCGGAAGTGGCGCTCGCACTCATGCTGATGATTGGAGCCGGGCTCTTGCTTGAGAGCCTCTCCCACTTGCTCTCGGACAACCCGGGTTTCCGCCCGGACCATCTTGTAACCCTTCGGTTCTATGTTCCGGATCGAAAGTATGAGGCAGACGGACGCGGCCGTTTCGGTCCGGAGCTTGCCGAACGGATCGCGCAATTTCCCGGCGTTGAATCGGCGGCCGCCACGTTCATCGATCCATTCCTGTGGGGCGGCCTTCAGCGCGGATTTACCGTGGAAGGACATGCGCCCATTTCGAACGCGGAATCGGACACCGTCTACTACCAGGAGATTGGTCCCAACTATTTCCGGACCATGGGCATTCCCCTCACACGGGGACGTGACTTTACGACGCGCGATTCGCTCCGCGCTCCCGGTGTCGTCATGGTCAGCGAGTCCTTCGCGCGCCGCTACTGGCCTGGCCAGAATCCCATCGGCAAGCGAGTCAAGTTCGGCCCGGCGGACTCGACGAGTCCGTGGATGCAGGTCATCGGCGTCGCTGGAAACATAAAATACAACTCGCTTCGCCAGGATCCGGAAGCCGAGCCGGTCCTTTACGGCGCGCTGATGCAGAGTGAAGTCATCATCAACATGAGTCTGATGGTGCGTACCCGCACCGCGCCGGAAGCGATGCTGGGTCCGCTGCGGGAAGAAATGCAGCGCGTTGACCCGGCGATTCCCGTTTACAACGTTGCGACCTTCAGCCAGCGCATGCGCGAGGATTCCGCCGAGACGCGCTCCTACAGCCTGCTTCTTGCCCTTTTCGCGGCGCTTGCTTTGCTCTTGGCTGCGGTCGGGATCTACGGCGTCATGAGTTATTGGGTGACACAGCGCACCCGCGAAATGGGCATCCGCCTCAGTTTTGGAGCCGGCGCGCGAGACCTTTACCGCTTGGTGATCGGCGAAGGTGTAAAGCTGGCCTTGCTCGGCGTCACGGTTGGTGTGCTTGGCGCCTTGGTCATGACTCGCGCCTTGACCACTCTTCTCTACGACGTAAAGCCCTTCGATCCGGCGCTCTTCGCAACGCTGGCCGCCGCGCTTACCGGCGTGGTGGTGCTGGCCTGCTATGTCCCGGCCCGGCGCGCCACGCGCGTCGATCCGATGGTTGCGCTGCGGTATGAATGAGCGGTACAACTCAGCTGCATTTCAACGATGATGATCTGCTTTTTTCCAACACCCTTGATATCACGGCAATCCACTTCACGGGCCTCGTGTTAGAATCCTCGCGCTTGGGCCCCGATTCTGCCAACAGGGCCAGGCCCGAAAATGAGCCGACTCTGCTCTTCCCGTTTCGAGCGAACGGCGCGGAAACTAGGCTGGATGCGCATCGCGGGTCTCGATGAAGCCGGCCGCGGCGCGCTCTTTGGCCCCGTTGTTGCCGCCGCCGTAATCCTCAATCCCAAACGCCGCATAGTTGGCCTCGATGATTCGAAAAAGCTCACCGCTGAGCGCCGCTGTGAACTCGCCGAACGCATTCGCGAGCACGCCTGGGCCTGGGCCGTAGCCGAAATTGATGCCCAACGCATTGATGCGTGGAACGTTTATCAGGCCAGCCGCCAGGCCATGTGCGCCGCTTTGCAGCAACTCGCCCTGCAGCCGGATTACCTGTTGATTGACGCCATGCGGCTCGATGTGCTCATCGAGCAGAAGTCGCTCATCAAAGGTGATGCGCGCAGCGTGTCCATCGCCGCCGCCTCCATCCTCGCGAAGACCCACCGCGACGCTCGCATGGAAGAATGGGACGCCGTCTATCCTCAGTACGGCCTCGCGCGCCATAAAGGCTACGCTACTCCCGACCACTTGGAAGCGCTGCGGCTGCATGGCCCTTCGCCACTCCATCGTCAGTCCTTCGCGCCCGTGCGCGACGCCTCTTGCTGGGCGGCAGCCGCAACGCAGGCAACACTTCCCATCTTCTAGCAGCTATTGTCAGAGCTCACGCGAGAGAGATCTTGCGCATAAGTCTTGCCTTTTCAATGCGCTTCCACATACCTGTAAGCGTTTAGCTAAAACTTATACAGAATCTCACATACCACCCGTCATCCTAGGTCCTCGTAGCTCACCCGATATCCACTCAAGTTCTGCATCTTGAGCAGCATGCAAGCGCTTCACATAAAACAAATCGCCCTGGCAAGGCTATTGCTACCTTGGCCGCTCATTACCGGCTCTCGACGGAGCTGTTTTCACCTCTCTACAACATTTGAGTTTTCGGTGGAAATGCGTAGTTAGCGCCGTGAAGACGGCAGGAGAGTTTCAACACTACCCAGAGGGGCTAAGACGAACTCTCCTCGGTTTTTCGTGGGAAAGAAAAAGAGGGAGATAACGGAGATGAAATTATTCAAAGCTGGATTTCTGGCGCTGATTCTCTTATCGGCGTTGTTCTCCATGGCGGTCCCCGGTTTTGCCCAGAGCCTGACCGGCACCCTGAGAGGCGACGTCCTCGACCAACAGGGTAAAGTAGTCCCGGAAGCAACGGTCACCGCGACGAATGACACTACCAATCTTTCTACCACCACCAAGACTTCGAGTTCCGGCACGTACACTTTTGCCAGCCTTCTCATAGGCACGTACAAAGTTAAAGTGGAGGCCAACGGATTCGCTTCCTATCTACGCACAGGGATTACGGTCTCTTCCTCGCAGGTAACGGAAGTAAGCGCCACCCTCGAGCTGGCCACCACTACGACTACCGTCGTCGTGGAGTCCGGCGCCAACGTGGTGCAAACGGAGAGTTCCCAACTGAGCGGCACGTTTGAGGGGAAGTCCATCTCACAGATCCCCATTCAGACCGGCGCCTTCGGCACGGTGCTGAATCTTGCGATCTTCCTGCCAAACACCACCACGCAGTTGGGCGGAACGTCCGGCACGGGCGGTTCGGTGGGCGGACTGCGCGGACGGCAGAACAGCTTCGCGATTGACGCCACGGACAATAATGACCCGAGTGTGACGACCTCCACGCAACAGGTGATTCCGGATGCCGTGCAGGAATTGGTGGTCAATCAAAACGTTTACAGCGCCGAATATGGCCGTGGCGCCGGCGGGCAGTTCAACGTCATCACCAAAACCGGCACGGACAAGCTTCACTTTGGAGCCTGGCTGTACAACGTCAATCGTGCTTACGATGCCGCGGACAACCAGGAAAAGGCAGCCATAGCCTCTGGTGCGGCGTCGGATAAACGGCGCTTCGACTTCAACCGTGTTGGCGGTGAAGCTGGCGGGCCAATACTCAAGAACAAACTCTTTGTCTACGGTGCCTACGAACTGAATAACCTCGGGCAGCAAGCTACCGCGCCGTCGGCGCTGGCTCCCACGTCTGCGGGTATGCAAACCCTGAATTCTCTCGCTGTCGACCAGCAGGTCAAGGATCTTCTGGCGCAATTTCCGATCGCAACCGCGCAAACACAAACCATTCCGGTGACCGCGCAGTATTCTGCAGCCAATCCTAACGGCGTAGTTACCCAGATACCAGTCGGAACAGTGCAATCTGTTGCTCCTAGCTTCACAAATCAGCAAGACTACATCATCAACGGCGACCTGAATCTAAACCAGCAGAGCTTGCATGCTCGCTATTTAAAGAGCCGCACGCGCCAGCCCAGCTTTGGTGCGAGCTTCCCACAAGCCCAGTTTGGCTCCTCCTCCGCAGCGGACAGCCGCCGCGTCATTCTTAACCACGTGTGGACGGCGTCACCGCGTCTCGTCAACGACTTCCGTGGCACTTTTGTGCGCTATACACAATTCTTCCCCCTGAGTGGCGTCGCGCAAAACTACCCGACGCTCACGATCGACGATTTGCAGGCCATCACGATCGGCCCGAATGGCAACCTGCCGCAGCACCGCGTGTTCGATGAGTATTCGCTCGGCGACACCGTGTCCTTTACGATGGGACGCCACACTCTGAAGTGGGGCGGCCAGTATTATTGGTACATTTCGCCTTCGGTGTTCCTGCAGAACGAGCGCGGTCAGGACGGATACTCTTCGATTGCGGCCATGCCAGCGGGTTCGACGCTCAATGGTGCGAGCATAGCGGGGAAGAGCTTTAACTCCGTCTCGGAGCTGATTAACGACCTGGTTCCCAGCAAGGCCAACTTCACCTTGCAAGGACTCGGCAACGGCTTCTTCTCAGGGAATGCGAAGAACTTTAACCTCTTCGCCCAAGATGACATCAAGGTAAACCGCCGCCTCACCTTTAATCTGGGCATTCGTTATGACTTCTTCGGCAATCCGGCCGGTGTGCAGGCGAATGCTTTGAATTCCGTGGCCAGCCTTCCCGGCACCCCGCTGGTCTTCAACGTTCCAAAACAAGATTGGAACAACTTTGGTCCGCGCGTGGGCTTCGCGTTGGATCCTACCGGCTCAGGGAAATGGGCCATTCGTGGCGGCGCTGGCGTGGCCTTCGACGTGATTCCCTGGAACTTCTACACCAACGCAAACCCAGTGCAGCTTCAAGCTGTCCTGACCCCGACAGCGGCCTGCGTGGGCACGTTTGGCGCGCCGCCCCCTTGGTGCACAAGCCGCTCCTCGTTCCTCGCGAGCGGCGGAATGAAGAATATCGCGTTTGCTCCTCCGTCGACGCAAGCCGCAGCCCGGGCTCAAACGAACAATGTCATGGCCGATGCTCAAGCGCCCAAGGTGTTCAGCTGGTCTCTCGGAGTGCAGCGCGAGATCATGAAGAACACCAGCTTGGAAATCCGCTACCTTGGAACTCGCGCTCTCGAGCTACCGGTTCAATTACAGCTCAACTCGATTACCCCGTTCGAGCTCGGTGCACAACCGCTCCCGACCTTTTTCAGTGCATCCGCCATTCCAGCTACGCTCCCTGCGACGGCCCCGACGCTGGCTCAATTCCAGGCCTTACAGACCAGGCGATTCGCGGCACAAGGTTTCACGGGAGGCGCGATCACGATTGAAGCTCCCGTGGGCGACAGCACCTACCATGGGGGAGCGGTCGAATTGCTGCACCGCTTTAGCCGTGGCCTGCTGCTTCGCGCAAACTACACCTACGCGAAAGCCATGGACAACGCCACGAATGACCTGAACACCAGCGCCGTGAATCCGCGACGCCCGGAGAATTCCTTCAATTTAGCCAACGAATGGTCCAGGTCTGCGCTCGACGTCACCCACAAGGTGGCTTTGACTTGGCTCTACGATCTGCCAAAGGCCAATTTCGACAACCGCATACTCCGGGGTGTCGCAAACGGTTGGGAGTGGAGCGGTTCCTATCTCTTCCAGAGCGGCCAGCCGGTAACCATCCAGTCTGGTACGGACTCCAATGGCAACCTCGATGCGGCCGGTGACCGGGCCATCCTGAATCCCGGAGGTACCCAAGGCGTGGGCAGCATTGTGACGGCCGTGTGCCGCAATCCCAGCACCGGTGCGACGTTCATTTCAAGCGCGGCAACCCCGTGCGGAGCAGGCGCAGTGGCTGCACAGAATACGGTGGGCTATGTGGCGGCGAATTCCAGCGCCAGGTACATCCAGGCGGGAGTGGGTGCGCTATCCAATCTAGGGCGGGACACTTATAATTCACCCTACTTCAACATTTGGAACATGTCCGTCTCCAAGACCAATCAACTCACGGAGCGATTCAATCTTCAGATCCGCGTTGATGCCTTCGATCTCTTCAACCACAGACAGTTCACCTTCGGCCAGTTGAGCGTGATCGGCACCAACACAAACGCCTTGAGCCAGGGATACGCCAACCTAACCAGCGGTGGTGCCTTTCTCAATCAACATCTCTTCAATGGAGGCGCTCGCACGGTGCAGTTGGGTCTTAAGGTAACCTACTAGACTGACTCAAGTCACTCTGTCTGCTCAGGGGGAGCTCAGCGCTTCCCCTGGGTATTTTTTGGGGTTCTGATGCCGACGCGAGAGAGACCAGCGTTACACTCGGATCACCGCAGCCCCTTCGCCTTGTCTTCGCTTACGAGTTTCCTAGTTCCAACGGGGATAACTGGCTGCTCACACGGTTTCCCGGGTTCGTTGACTAGCCTTTCCGCCGCCTGTTAGCGTAACCAAGAGAAGTTGTCGTCTGTCTTTCCGCAGCTTTGGGGGCTGCGGAGAAAGTATTGGACTGTCTCTACGCGGGACTTGTCTGATTGCATGCATGGCCTATAACAAGAGCAAATACGTCGAAGCCGCGCAGAAGCTGCTGAACCAGGGCAAGGTCCAGCAGGCCATCGCCGAATACCAGCAAATCCTTAAGTACGAGTCCCGCGATCAGGTTACCCTTATGACCATCGGCGAGCTGTACATCCGCCAGGGTGAGACCTTCCAGGCCATTGATTATTTCGAACGCCTCGCCCAGATTTTCGTCGGCGACGGCTTTCTCACCAAGGCCATCGCCGTCTACAAGCGCATCGCCAAGCTGGCCCCCGAAGAGATTCGCCCCTTGGAAAAACTCGCTGACCTCTACGTCCAGCAAGGCGTGATGAGCGAAGCCCGGCCGCTATTTCTCCAGCTTGCTGAAATTCACCTGAAGGGCAATCGCCAGTCGGAAGCAATTGGCCTCCTAAAAAAACTTCTTCTCGCCGAGCCCGACAATCTGCGCATCCAGATTCGCCTCGCCGATCTTTACCAGGCTATGGGCCAGTCGAGAGATGCAGTCGAGACCTACATTTCCGCCGCCCAGCGCGCTCTTGCCCGCGGCGATCAGTCCGAGTGCGAGAAGCTGGCAGACAAGGCTCTCAAAATCGACCCGAATTGCCAGGCTGCCTTCATCGTCAAAGCGCGTTCCGCCACCACTCAGGGCAACGTCGGCCAGGCAGCCCAGTTCCTCGAGCGCGTCCCGGATCTCGAAAAGGGTGGCGAGCAAACCGAGCTGCTTCTTGATCTTTATCTGAAAGAGTCCAAGTGGGATCAGGCCGCGGCGCTGGCCACGCAGGTGCTCGAGGCCGATGACAAGAATTTTGGCCCCGCGCAAAAAGTCACCGAGGCACTCCTCGAATCAGGTCAGAGCGAACGCGCCATGAGCATTCTCGAGCGCACCCGTTTGCCGATGATTGATGCTGGCGAGCACGAACCTGTCGGCCGGCTGCTCAACCAGCTTGCTGACCGCATGCCAGGCCGCCTTGAGCCCCTCGAATGGCTCGTCGAAACCTACGGACGCACCAGCGACTCATTCCGTCTTCCCGATGCGCTAGGGAAACTGGGCGACGCTTTGGTCGCCGCAAATCAACTCGAACGCGCCAAAGCTACATTCGAACAACTCGTGGATCGCTCACCGGACAGCGATTCGGCGCGCCGCAAACTCAATTCCGTCCTTCGAAAAATGGGCGTAGCGGTACCGGAAGAACCGCCGCCCGTTCCTGAAGAAGAGCCATTGCTGGCCGAGAGCCCCAAGCCGCCCACTCCATTGTTGCGCTCTGAGGCCGAGACGCCGGCACTCGCAACGAGGGAAAAACCCGCTGTCTTTCCCGTGTCCACTGAGCCCCAGCTCGATGAAGAAACGCAAAAGTTCATCGTCCAGTCCCTCACCGACGTCGATCTTTTCGCCAGCTACGGCCTCACGCAGAAGGCCATTGGCCTCCTAGAAGCCATCTTGCGCCGCGCACCGCGACACACCCCAACTTTAGAAAAACTTCTCGACTTTGTTCTCGGCGCGGGCGACGACCGCCGCACCGCCGAGCTCGCCGCACAGCTCGAGCAAATCCACAACGACAACGGGGATCAACGCAGCTCCGAACGCTTCGGGGAACTTCGCCGCAGGTTCCAGCGTGCTGCGGGCCTCACCGACCAGGAACTCGCTGCAGCTACGGCCCCGTCTAGGCAAGAACTGGCTGGTTCTCCGCAAGCGGAAGCCGCTGTTCCGGAAGTTGCCGCAGAGCCCGCAGCCGCGCCTCCGGCCGCCAAACCCGAACCTTTCGAAGTCCCGACCGCCGCGGCTTCTTCCACTGTTCAAGAGGTGGACCTTTCCGACGAGTGGGCGGCTTTGCTGGAAGAGGCACATCCGGCCACACCCTCGGGGAAAACGCCTGCCGCTCCGCCGCCCAAACCGCGCGCTCCGGTCGAAGTTCATGCCGAACCTGTTTCCCCGCAAGAATTTGCCATTCCAGAGAAGCCGGCCATTATCTCCCCTGCGGATGCGTCGGCGGTCGCCGAGTTTGCGATTCCCATGGAGCCCCCGGGCGTCGACAAGACCCGCGCAAAAGCTCCGGCCAAAAAGCCGCCCGTTCCTCCTCCGCCGAAGGCGCCGGAACCCGAATTTGAACTCGAACAGGATTATGAGCTGGTACTCGAGCCGGAATCCCTGGTTCCTGCTTACGACCAGAAGCCGCCCCAGAAGCCAGGTGTCCCTCCAGAGCCCGTCGCTAGGAATTCCGCCGTTCCTCCGGCATCCAGCGGTTTTGCTTCCGATCAATTCCTGGCGGACCTTGCCAACGAGATCGGCGAACTCGGCATTGGAGAGCTGACGCCTTCCTACTCCACGCCCTCCTCCCAGCCGCCAGCCCCGAAGACGGAGCAAAAATCGGCCACCTCTGTCGAATCCGGTCCCCTCAAGGAAGTCTTCGATGAATTTCGCGCCGAACTGGGCGAGATGGGTGTCGAGGACGAAGACCTGGAGACTCACTACAATCTTGGCATCGCCTTCCGCGAGATGGGGCTCCTCGAAGAGGCCATCAGCGAATTCCAGAAAGTGGCAAAAGCCACCGACCGGGGACGTCCTTTCCGTTACGGTATGCAATGCTGCACTTTGCTGGGCCTCGCCTTCATGGAAAAGGGTCAGCCCGCCATCGCCGCCATCTGGTACCTGCGCGCCTTGCAAACTCCCGGCATGGACCCGGAAAGCACGCTCGCCTTGCGGTATGATTTGGGGGTGGCCCAGGAATCCGCGGGCGAGCCGGAGGCGGCGCTGAAGAGCTTTTCCCAGGTCTATGCGATGAACATCGACTATCGCGATGTCGCCGATCGCATCGCTGCTCTCCAGAAGCCCATCCGTTGATTCCGGGCCAGTATTGATGCGACGGAATTCCTCTCACTGATGAACCGCATTTCTCGCGCGCTGCTGGTCGTTCTCTGCTTCGAGATGGGAGCATTGCTCCTCTATCTGCCCTGGTCAGCCTTCTGGGAGCAGAATTTTTTCCTCAGCCACTTTCCTTCGCTCATCCCCGTGGTGCTTCATCCCTCGTTCCGCGGCGCCATCAGCGGCCTCGGTGTGCTCGATATCCTCCTGGCTCTGGGGCTGATCGGCTCGCGCCCGGGCCCCAGCGGCACTGTTCCGCCGCAATAGTCCTGGCCCCGCGCCGATTGCCATGCCTGACCAAAGCCCCATTCTTTGCTATGTCACGGACCGCCGGAGTCTCCGCACGACGCCGCCGCAAGACGTCACCGAAGTCCTCCTGGAAAGAATCGCCGCAGCCGCCGCGGCCCGCATTGACTGGATTCAGCTTCGCGAGAAGGACTTGCCGGGGAAAGACTCGGCCGCGCTCACTCGAGAAGCGCTGCATCACTTGAAAACGTCTTCCAGGGCGGAAACACCCCGCCTCCTGGTCAATGACCGCCTCGACGTAGCTCTCGCCGAGCAAGCCGGCGGTGTCCATTTGGGTGAAACCTCGTTGCCGGTTCAGGAAGTGAGGCGCATGCTGCAGATTTCGCCAGCCGCCCGGCCTTTGCTGGACAATTTTCTTGTCGGCGTTTCCTGCCATTCGCCCGAAGCCGCGAAATCCGCCGCCTCCGCGGGCGCCGACTACCTCTTCTTCGGACCCGTCTTCGCCACGCCCTCAAAAGGCGCTTTTGGCGAGCCTCAAGGCCTCGCGCGCCTCGCTGCGGTTTGCAGCGCCGTTTCCATCCCCGTTCTCGCCATCGGCGGCATCACGCTGGAAAATGCCGCTGCGTGTCTCGCTCACGGTGCCTCCGGCATCGCCGCCATTCGCTTATTTCAGGACACAGCCGATCTCCCGCGCCTCGTCCAAACGCTTCGCCAGCTCCGATCCTGAGAACCGGATGGCTTGTTCCCGCGCTCAGCGGGGCATCAGGCGCCGGAGCAGCCGGATCTGCCCGGCGTGATAGACGTCGTGAAACGCCACCCCATAGACTCGTCGCAGCTCTTTGCGAGCGCGGGGTGTCTCCAGAATCCTTGCCACCGCCCCCCGCAGTGCGCGATGCTCCATCTCCAACAGTTTCTGATCCGCGCGCCACGCCGAGTCGCTGGCCTTGCCTTTTTCCGGCCGGGCAAAGAAATTGCTCCCTTTAAGCGCGAACGACCCTCGCTTTCCTCCCTCAAGCCGTCTCCGCACCGCGTACTTCCAATACGCCGCGTGCACCGTCACTTCCCAGATGTTGTGGCGTCCCCGCCCCGGACGCCAAGCGGCCTGCTTCACCGTCACTCCACGGATCGATTGTCTGAGATTTGGCCCATGCCACGTACGCTTTTCGTAGGCTTCATCCAACAGCGCAAGCACAAGCTCCGGGCGTTTCAAGGTGTCCTCCCGCGTTTGAAGACCTGGAAGAAACCTGGTCAGCATCGCGCGCACTCCCCATCTTGTCAACGCGCTGCCTCGCTCGTCCTGTTTGGTGTGATTTGCCTAGCTGCTTGATGCGCTTCGCGCCTCGGACATCTTTTTCCGCCGGTACAGCCGCTGGTCCGCCGCTTCAAGCAGTTCCTGGGCTGTCCGGCCGTCATTTGGGTAGATTCCGGTTCCGATGCTCACGGTCAACCGCGGCTCTTCCTCGTCGTTGCGCAGGCAGCTCTCGATGCGTTCCGCCACTTGCTCTGCCATCCGCAGATCCGATTCGATCAAGATCACCGCAAACTCGTCCCCGCCGTAGCGCGCCGCCAGGTCCGTCGACCGGCCATGATCCTTTATCCTCGCCGCCAGACGCTTCAGCGCGCGGTTTCCCGCCAGGTGGCCCAGCCGGTCATTGATTCGCTTCAGATCGTCGAGGTCCAGAAGCATTACTGTAAACGAGTGGCGGCTGCGCTCGGCACGGCCTATTTCCCGCTCCAGCGTGTCGACGAACTCCCGGTAGTTGGCTAGGCCCGTCAACGCGTCGTGCGTCGCCTGAAAACGGATTTCGTCTTCGCTCTTTTTCCGTTCTGTGATGTCCACCCCCACCCCGATGCAGCCAATGATTTCCCCTGTAACCGCTCGCAGCGGTTCCAGATGGACATCCATAACGCGGTTCCAGTGCTGATATTCGAAATGAGACGATTCTCCTCGCAGTGCCGCGTAGTGCTGCGCAATTGGCGAAGCTTTCGGGTCCGGGCAATTCAAATACTCAAAGATTGTCCGCCCCTCCAGCTCCCCTGGTTGGACCCTTGCGAGTTGCTTTTCCGAGCCCCAGTTCGAGGTAATCCTCAAATTCCGATCCGTAGTCCATAGCACCACTGGCATCTGTTCCGCCAGCAAGCGCAGCTGGGTTTCCGCTAGCGTGCCGTTTTTCTTGCCGTGCAGCACCCGTCCGCTCTCCAGGATGCCGCTGATCCTGCCTTCTTCGTCGCGCAGCGGTGTGTGCCTCACCGCGATCTGGAGCAACGAACCGTCCTTGTGCAGGCGTTCCGCATTATCGTGGCAGCGGATTTCCCCGGCGCGTGCGGCTCCGAGCTCCTTCTCGTGTGCTGCGATCTCGTGGAGGGGCAGAAGCCGCTTCAAGGGCTGACCGGTGATCTCCGCCGCCGCATAACCATAGACCCGCTCCGCGCCCCGGCTCCAGCTTTCGATGGTGCCGTCGAGCGCAACGCCGAGGATCGCCTCCTCGCTTGATTCCAAGATGGCGCCGAGCAACTGCTCCGGACGCGGGCTAAGTAGCATTCGGACCGTATGCTCTTTCAGAACAGGGAAAGGCGTTCGATTAGGGTGTTTGGTTTCCCGCGGGCGAGAGGACGAGCCCATGGGTCGTTCCGTGAGACAAGCGAGTTCGCTTCGAGTCTCCTGCCAGCTTACCACCAGGATGGCGCCTGGCAATGCAACAACCGTACTAGCGTGCTTAATAATCAACAGGCTGCGGTTTGTTCCGTCCCGAATGAGTAGGTGCCCTCCAGGTTGCAGTTGAAAGTCATTTGCATATGATATCGGACTAAGTTAGTCTTATATCGTGGTTGCAAGTCATTTGCAAAGGAGATTCCGTGTCGTCCCTCGTCCGCCTTGCCATCCGTGTTTTCGCTCTGCTCTCGCTTTGCACGGCCCTTTCGCCTTCTCTCCATTCCCAGGAACGCCCCTATTTCGTTGCCTATGACCACTATTTGGAAGAACCTGGAAACCTCGAAATCGAGTACTTCTCAACCTTTGGCACGCAACGCGGCGGGAACAATTTCCACTCCTTCTGGACTGAATTCGAATATGGCGTCACCGCCTGGTGGACCACTGAGCTCTACCTTGACGGTCAGACCACTTTCCACGATTCCACCGTCTTCACCGGATTCCGTTGGGAGAACCGCTTCCGGCCCCTCAAGCACGAGCACTTCATCAATCCCATCCTCTATGTCGAGTTCGAGAACAAAAACGGCGCGGACAAAATCCTCAAGGAAGGCGAAGGCCACGATGTCGAGGCGGATTTCCTCACCCCCAATGCCGAAGCTCGCCAGGAACACATCCGTGAAGTCGAGCTGAAATTAATCCTTTCCAGCACTTTCAAGGGCTGGAACTTCGCGCAAAACACGCGTGCCGCCAAGAATCTTGCAAACTCCCCCTGGGAATTCGGCTACGCCCTCGGTGCCAGCCGCCCTTTGGCCCTCAAGGCCTCCGCCAAGGCCTGCAACTTCTGCCGCGAGAATTTTGTCGCCGGCGTCGAGATGTATGGCGGCCTCGGCGACCGCCACAATTTTGGCCTGCACGAAACTTCGCATTACTTTGCCCCTGTCCTCGCCTGGAATCTTCCCTCAGACTGGACCCTGCGCATCTCTCCCAGTTTCGGGCTTAACGACAACAGCCACCGCTTCCTTCTCCGTTGGGGAGTCTCCCGCGAAATCTCCGGCTTCGGCCGGATGCTCGGGAGCCTCTTCGGCATCCGCCCATGAACAAACACTTCTTCCTGGCCATCGCCTTGGCCGCACTGCTTGCAGTTTCACAAGCCGCGGCGCAAGAGAAAGACGTCGGCCCGGCTAAGGACGACAAACTCGTCTATGCAGAGCTCGCCAAAGCTCCTGAGAAGGCCCGCTCCAAACACAACCCTCTCGAAAATGATTCCGATTCCGTAGCAGCGGGAAGAATCCTGTTTGCTCGGCACTGCGCGGAATGTCATGGAGAAACTGCGGAAGGTGGAAAGAAGGCCCCCAGCCGCGGAAGGTGGAAAGAAGGCCCCCAGCCTGCGCGCAGCGGAAGTGCAAAACGCCGAGCCGGGCGCTATTTTCTGGATCCTTACCAATGGCGTGGTCCGGCGCGGCATGCCGGTCTGGTCCAAGCTGCCTGAGCCCCAGCGTTGGCAGCTCGTCACTTTCCTCAAATCGCTCGGCGTGAGTTCCGCAAGCCCGGTTGCCCCCGCGCCCAATCAGGTGCCAACTGCTCTCAAGGAGCCGTCTTCGCCGCCTCGTTGAGGGTCATCGCCAGCCGCACGCCTGCCTGCGCGATCCGTTCTTCAACTACGTGCGCCGCTTTTTCCTGATAGGCTTCGCCCACCGTAATGCCTTGATGCAAAAGCCTTTCTCCGATGTTGTTGTCGTCCGTGCAGCTCCGCACTGGAACATTCGGCTCGATGGCGATTTTCGGCGTCAAGTTCCCATACGCCGCACTCTCAGCCAGGTCATGGCTTTCCCATGCCCACTCTTCGATGCGGATGCCTGCCTTCTGCCATCCCTCAATGTCTGCCGCAAATATTCCTTCGAGCGCCTCCGCATATTCCCCCGGATCCGCGCCTTCCATGTCCCGCTCAGGTATGGCGGTGTCCCACAAGCTGTGCAGATTCGGCACGTAGGAATGATTGTGTTCGTGCGGCTTTCGCCGCAAGTACTTCACCGGCACGCAGTTTCCGCCTTCGTCGGCGTTCGTCGTGGCGTGCAGAGGTTGGTGCATGTCCCCGACGAAATGAATGACAAAGCGCAACGCGTCCGCGCGCTTGGCCGCTTCGGCGTTCTGCTCTCTTAGAATCGCCACCTGTTCAGCGATTGCTTTTGTCACGCAGCCTTCTTGCCCGCAAAACGGCTCCAGCGGCCCGCGCTTTGCGCCCCGGGGAATGTCGATGTAGTGCCACGGGCCGTTCTTCTTCTCGTTGCGGACATCGTCCGCCCACGTTGCCGAGTCGGCCATCGCGTCTCTCACGGAATCTCCGCAATAGCGTTTCACCTTTGGATCGATAGGGTTTTCGCTCAACAATTTCTGCACCAACTGCTTCGCTTCGGGCGTCAAGTATTTCTCCGCGATCAACGCCACCGTCTGATGACCCTTGCAGCCCCACGCGTTTGCCTCGGGTACCGACATCGCCGCAAGCGCGCAGGAAGCGGCAAACAATGCAATTCTCAGTTTCATTCGATTTTCCTCACCGGAAGGAAAGACGTTCTCCGCGTCCGCCGCGGTTTCAACCGCTCAGCCAGCGTCCGATCGGCTTCCAGGATTCCGTGTGGTCGCATATCACCCGCAGCGTCGCGGTTATCGGAATCGCCAGCACCAATCCCATGCCGCCCCACACCCAGCCCCAGAATAGCAGCGAAATCGTAATGGCCACCGCATTCAGCCGCACGCGCCGGCCCACGAGCTTCGGCGCTACCAGGTTCAGCGCCAGCACGTGCACGGTCGTCAATCCCGCCGCGATCAGCGCAAACTGCCCCAGCGTTTTCCATTTCGCCAGCGCAATCACAAACGCGGGCAGCCAGGCCATCACGGCGCCGATATACGGCACCATGTTGAGCAATCCCGACACGATCCCCGTGAGAATCGGGTAGTCCAGTCCAAGAAACCAAAAGAACGCGCTGCTCGCCGCGATCACCATCAGCGCCACCAGCGACATCCCCACCAGGTAGTCGCGCAGCACGTCCCGCATGTCCTCCAGCGTCTCCTTGACCTGCGTCCGCCGCGATACTGGAAATAGCTGCAGCGTTCCGTGCCACACCTCCCGCTTCCCGGCCAGCATGAAAAACACGAGAAAGGGCAAGAACGTCACTTCGAGAAAGAGCGCGTACAGCGAGCCAATCCCGCGGAAGATCAGCGTGCGCACGATTCCCGCTTCGGGCCGCACATCCACGGGCTGTGCTGCGGCCGGCCCCGGGGCGATCTGCGAAACTTGTCCTTCGAGGCCTCGGATTTTACCTTCCACCGTCAACGCTGCTTGCCGCAACACCGCGCTGTAGCGGGGCCAGTTAGCCGCAAAATCCGCCGTGCGAGTTCCCAACCCGTAGCCCACCGCCGCCAGCACCGCGATGAGTAGAAACACCATGACCATCGCCCCTATCGTTCGCGGCAGGTGCATTCTCTCCAAAAACTCTACCGCCGGGTCCAGGAAATACGCCAGCAGGATCGACAGCAGCACTGTGATGACTACTCCTGCCGCGTAGTAGCAAAACAGCAGGATGATGGCCGCCGCAATCACTCGCAGGCTGAACGACAGTCCCTTGACCCGGACTATCGATGGTGGCGTTTCTATCGTGGACACAAACAGCTCCGTTGCTACAACGGTAGCACACTCATAAAAGCCGCGGGCCTCTTCGCTTCTCCCAGTTTACTCGGGCCAAGCGGCTGTTCCACTCGTCCATCTTCAGGCTGCCGCCCTGCTCCCCACGCTATTTACCCAAGAGAATTTTGTGAAACCTGTGGGAAAATCCCATTCCGTCAGTGTGTTAAGCTTTTTCTAGATCGTCGATCCGGAGTGCGGCCAGTTTCCTCTCATGCCCAAAGACCTCTTCGGCACAGACGGCATCCGCGGCGTCCCCGGCACCCCGCCGCTCGACGACGCCACGCTTTGCGCCACCGGCCGTTCCCTCGGCACATATTTGCGCCGCAAACACAACGCCGCTCACGTCCTCATCGGGATGGACACCCGCGAATCCGGCCCCCACATCGCTGCGCTCCTCGCCGCAGGCCTCGCGCAAGCGGGCGCTTCGGTCGCTTTTGCCGGCGTCATCACTACCCCCGGCGTCGCCTGCCTCGTTCGCCAGAACGATTTTCATGCCGGCGTCGTGATTTCCGCGTCGCACAATCCCTATCACGACAACGGCGTAAAGCTCTTCTCCCACGCCGGGATGAAATTTCCAGACTCCGTCGAAGAAGAATTGGAAGTTGATATTTTCAAACATCGCTCCGAATTGCCGCCGAAAAATCCGCCCGCTCTCACGGCTGACGAGTCTCTCGACGCCGAATATCTCGCCTTCCTCGGCAGCCGCGTCATTCCTGGAGCGAAGCTCTCCGGCTTCCGAATCGTTCTCGATTGCGCCAACGGCGCCGCTTACAAACTCGGGCCTGCACTCTTCCGCTCCCTCGGCGCTGATGTCGTCGCTATGGGCGTGTCACCCGATGGCCGCAACATCAATGCCGGCTGCGGCTCGCTCCATCTCGAAGGCCTGCAAGAACGGGTTGTCGCGGAACGCGCCCGGCTCGGCGTTGCCTTCGATGGCGATGCCGATCGCGCCCTCTTCGCTTGCGAAACGGGGAAAATCGTCAACGGCGACGGCGTCCTCCTTGCCGTCGCGCGTTATCTCAAGTCCCAAAGCAAACTCAAGGGCGACCGCGTCGTCGCCACTTCCATGTCTAATCTCGGTCTCGAGCGCGTGCTCGCCCGCGAAGGTATCTCGCTCGCCCGCGCCGCCGTCGGCGATCGCTACGTCCTCGAGGAAATGCTCAAGAGTGGCAACGTCATCGGCGGCGAACAATCCGGCCACATCATTTTCCTCGACGACAGCCCTGCGGGAGACGGCCTGCTCACCGCTGTCAAAATCGCTTCGCTCGTCTCCATGCGCGGCAAGATCGAATCCCTCGTCGAGGGCTTCAAGGACTATCCACAAACCATCGTCAACGTAAAAGTAAAATCCAAGCCCCCGCTCGAGTCTCTCCCCGCCGTCTCCCGTGCCCTCGCCGAAGCCCAATCCGCACTCGGTGAAAACGGCCGCATCGTCCTCCGCTACTCCGGCACCGAGCAGCTCGCCCGCGTCATGGTCGAGGCCGAACACGACGCCGACGTCCAGCGCTTCAGCCAATCCCTCGCCGCCGCCCTCCGCTCTTCGATCGGCGCCTGATTCTTAAATTGCTTTGCTTGCCAAAGTCTCTTTCGGGAGCTGGATTTCCGAAGGACCAAACGCTAGACTTGCGTGGGCTCGGAGGTGCCTTATGATCTGCTATCTGATTCTTGCCCTTCTGCTATCGTTCTGGCCGAATCAGTCGGCGCAGACTCAAGATTCTGCAAGAACGTCGCAACCCACCGACCAAGAAGCGCCACAGCCGCGAGTTAAACGCCTCAAGATGGGCGGCCAGGTCATGACAAAACAACTAAAGCACAAAGTCAATCCCGCCTATCCGAAAGAAGCGCAGGATCAAAGGATTCAGGGCACTGTTCGGCTGCATATTATCGTCGGTAAAGACGGCAAGGTGATGCAGGCTGAGACTATGTCTGGGCACCCAGAGCTTGCCCAGGCTGCTCTCGATGCTGTTCGCAAATGGGAGTACAAACCCATTCTTCTGAATGGCGAGCCGGTAGAGGTCGATACAACAGTCGATGTTGTCTTCTCTTTAGGGCAGTAACCCCTCATTGCCGTTTTTCATCTAGGGAACTTTTCTCCTGTTCGCGACATTACACTCAATGAACGGCTCAGGCGGGTGTCGACCGCCTTGCAGTCGCGCTCATAGACCATGCAAGACGCACCACCCGCATTCGTTCTAAACTCGGGCAAGAGCGCCGCCGACAGCCTCCTCGGCCTCGTTCTTTTTTTCGCTGAATACGTCCCGGTACTCGTACTCTGGTTCGCCATTCTCGCCATGCCCGCTTGGCTAGTCTGGCGCCGTTGGCGCCGCAGCCTTGCTGCGGTTTAGCGTCTTTTTCTCCCAAAGAATGGATACGCCCCCGGTCAACTCTGTGGGATTTTGTAGCGGTTCGCCGCCTGTCTCACCCTTCAGTCGGTCGATTCCTCACCTAAACACCTTTGAATCAAACGACTCCGTGAACTTTCAAACTCGCATGGCTGCTGGCACAACTCTTGCTCTCTTCCCTGGCTAACTTAAGAGATTGGCTTCCCGGGGTGGCCGGAGCCGAACCTCGACTCGGTTCACGGTTTATTGGGGGGTCAGTTCAGAAAGAGGGGGCTTGCACCAGCCCCCTTTTTCATTGCTCGTGGTTAGCCGCAAGCTCCCGCGAGTGTGCCGTCGAAGCGGTATTGGCAAAGGGCGGACTTCGGTCCGCCCTTTGCATTTTCCTTCACAAAATACTGAGGACTAAGAATTTATGACACCGTCGCTGCCAAGCCTGCTCACAAAAAAATGAGCGGCCGGTGGGGGCACCGGCCGCTCGGGCGTGGGGGATGGAGGGTACTGTACACCGGAATCAGTCTGGATCTTCCGGCCGTCCCGCTGCGCTCGCGAGCAGCAGTCCGGCTCACAGGAGCAAACAGCCTCCAAACGTCATTTATCCCGGAAGAAAGACCAACCCCGATTACATTTGCGATTCTGCCTTCCCCGAGCTCCTTCGTCGATAGGCCACCGGTTTCAATCTCTTCGGTACTTCTCGCCCTCTCTCCCGGCTCTTTCCCGGTACTTTCGTACCCCGCTGTCCGAACTCCCTTCCATGGCGTGCAGGAGACAGGCTGCTGCGCAGCAATCGGCACGCTTGTTTGGGGGAGGGGGCTCCCGCGCAGGGCCAAGGTTCAGAGTAGAGTGCTGAATTGCTTAACGAGAGAGCTCCCGGAGGGCTTCGTTGAGGGCCGCTAGATCGGAGCTGACGCGATAGAATCCGGCGCGCCAGGGTGCGCTGGATTCTTCTGGGGTAAAGCTTACAATTGCAAAGTCGGAGCTTCCTTCCGGGCTGTCTGAAACACTGGGGAATTTTTCACCAACGTAAGTGAGAGGATAATGCTTGGCCACCCGCTCGCATTCGGTTACGGAAAGAACGGCGCGAAGCATGCCTTGGTTTTTTGCATGGGGCTGGCAAAAGTAGAGGTTAGGCATACCGTCTGATGATCGGCGCAAGCAAGAAAAAATTGAATAGTACCGAGGTAATCCATTGAGCACAACGGCGAGGACGAGGGAAGAAGTATTCTGCCGAGTTCTTGAGCAAGTCCATTGGTTCCCAATTCATGCAAAGCAGCCGGGGAACAATAGCTGGCTCACCTCTGCCGGAGGCCCTCAGGTGTAAACCTAATGAGAACCAGGATAGGCGCCCCCTAAGGCGCCTGCGAACGGCGGCTCATCCGGAGCGCAGGTAAATCCGTACCTAGAGTAGGGACGCACACGAACGGAGGGATTGAGCACAAGCCGGGGACCGTAGGATTTCCACTTGACGCCAGCGTCGTAAGGGGGGATACCACTTCTCTTATAGACTCCGATGTGTGGATTGGGTGTAATATCAAGCCGCCCGTTCCGGGCATTCCCTCCCCAAGCGCTGGGAACTTGTTGCGGGGAAATACGTTTGTGGCCGAGTTGGAATAGATTTGAGCAAATGCCGGTTATCTTATTCAACCGTCAGTGTGCGGAGACAACAAAAGAGGGGGCGTTAAAGGGCACGGCAACAGGAAGGCCAGATCCGTCTTGATTCACGGGATCTGACGCCTTAATTCTTTGAATCCTTTCGAGACGGGAGCGGTCTAACGACCTAAGATGCGGTATGCTCCGGCCCGGGCGAGCGCCCGTGACATTTGGCCGTGGGCATGAAGCGGGCGCCCATGACGTCCGTGAGGCAAAGAGAGCCGGGACGAGGATTCTTGATCTTCACGGCGGGCAATCCGCCGAGAGGGCAGCAGCAGGATCAAATCAAACATAGGAGGTCGTTGAAAGAAATGACAAAGTCAAACAAGCTCCTGATTACTGGCGCGGCGCTTGCGGGCTTGCTCGCAGGGACCGGTGCCGGCCTTCAGGCGTCCAATCTGCTTCCTGGGGCAAAGGCTTCCGCCATGGCCCAGGATCAGGACAAGGACAAGAAAGCCGACAAGAAGGTGAAGGAAAAGCACGCCTGTAAGGGCCAGAACTCTTGTAAGGGCAAGGGCGGCTGCGGATCGACCAAGGGCAAGAACGACTGCAAGGGTAAGGGTGAGTGCAGGACAGACGGCAAGCCGATGGACGACAAGAAACCGGCCTAATGCCAGCTTCCTGCTGACGCGTATCTTCTGTCGGGGGGCTGGTGCAATCCTCCAGCCCCTCTGCGTCACCCATCTTCGGAGAAATCAATGCCCGCGAATCGCTTCAATGGATTCACCGAGTACGGAATCGGCATCGGCCTGCGCGCCCCCCATTACCAGCACATCCTCACGCGCAAGCCTGTCGTCGACTGGTTCGAGATTATTTCAGAGAACTTCATGATTGACGGCGGGCGGCCATTGCACGTCCTCGATCAAATCCTTGAGCAATACAAAGTCGTGCAGCATGGCGTTTCCATGTATTTCGGGTCGGCGCAAAAGCTGAACCGAGAACATCTGCGCCGGCTGAAAGAGCTGGCAAAACGCACCAAGACGCCCTGGCTTTCCGACCACCTGTGCTGGGGCAGCGTGGACGGACGCTATACCCACGACTTGCTCCCGATGCCCTACACCTTCGAGGCTGCGCGGATTACTGCGGAAAAAGTCCGCGAGGTGCGCGACTTCCTCGAAATCCCCGTCGTCGTGGAAAACGTGAGCAGCTATGCCGAATACCACGATTCGCAAATGACCGAGTGGGAGTTTTTGAACGAAGTCGTGGAGCGTGCGGACTGCGGCATCCTTCTGGATGTGAACAATATTTACGTGTCCTCGCAAAACCACAATTTCGATCCGTTTTCCTATCTGAACAGCGTTCCTGCGGAACGCGTGGCGCAGATTCATATTGCGGGGCATTCGAAATATCGCAAGTACATCCTTGACACGCACGATCACCCGGTGATTGATCCGGTCTGGAAGTTGTATGAGCGGGCCATTCAGCGCGCGGGTCACACCGCCACGCTGCTCGAATGGGACGACAGCATCCCCTCGTTCAAGGAAGTGCACGACGAAGCGCTCAAAGCCAATCACTTTTTGCGCGCCACCGCGCTGGCGGCTGCCGTATGAAGCTGCTGGAGATCCAAAAACGCATGGCCACGGCTGTCTTTCGGCCCCTGACGGCTTCCGCAGCGATGCAACGCAGGGCTCCGGACGGCGGCCCAATGAGCCGTTACGCCGCGCGTTTCATCAAGCCGAATGACCGGCTCACCTCGTTCGAACGGCTCGAGATCTACAACAAGCAATACTGGTTCCGGCTGCTCTCCAGCTTGATCGAAGATTTTCCCGGATTGCGCGCCGTTCTGGGCGAGCGCCGGTTCGAGGTCATGGCTAAAGCCTACCTCGTGGATAATCCTTCGCGCTCGTTCACTCTGCGGGATCTCGGCTCGCGTCTCGAGGATTGGCTGCGCAAACATCCGCGGTGGGCCGGCCGGAAGCACACCATCGCGCTGGATATCGCGCGGCTCGAATGGGCGGACATCGAAGCGTTCGACGGCAAAGCCGAGCCCGCATTGCGTCCGGAAGATCTTGGCGCTGGGGATGCCGCCCGGCTCAAGCTGAAACTGCAGCCCTACATTCGCCTTCTTAGTTTTCGCTATCCCGTCGACGATCTCCTCCTCGCCGTGAGAAAAGAAGACGAAGATACGGATTTTGCCAGCAATGCATTTCAGGAGCGCCGGAAACGCAAGCGTGTGCGGGCCGTGGCCCAATTGAAACCCACTCCGATTTTCCTCGCGGTCCACCGCATCGACTACTCGGTTTATTTTCGCAGGCTGGAACGCGAAGAATTCCATATCCTGTGCGCCCTGAAAGAGGGGAGGACGATCGGCTCGGCCATCGCTGCAGCGTTTCGGAACAGCTCCCTAGCGCCGGAAGAGAGGCCCGCCGCCGTTCAAGCGTGGTTTCAGATCTGGGCGGCGCTGGGTTGGTTCTGCGGTCCGGATAAGAAAAGCGTTAGACGCTAAAGCATCTTTCGAGGTTGTGCATCGACCCCGATCATGAAGAAACTAATCTCTCGCGTGAAGATCTGGCACGACAAGTTTTTCGGTTTGGTTTCGTACCTTCAGTCCCCGTTTCTGCTTTTCGTCCGGCTTTACTGGGGCGTTCAATTGGTGCAGAGCGGGTGGGGCAAACTCCATCATCTCTCTAACGTCACGGAATTTTTCTCGAGCCTCGGTCTTCCTGCTCCCGCAGTCATGGCAGTAGCCATTGCTTGCCTCGAATTCTTCGGCGGCATCATGCTCGCGCTCGGCTTGCTCACACGCCCCGTCGCCCTCGTGCTCACCATCAACTTGATCATGGCTTACGTCACCGCGGATCGCGAAGCGCTCTTTTCCATCTTTTCCGACCCGGACAAATTTTACGCCGCGGCCCCTTATACATTCCTTATCGCTTCGCTGATTGTGCTGCTATTTGGCGGCGGCAAAATCACGCTCGATAATCTTCTCGGCCGCTTGCTCTTTAAGCCGGAGCCCAATGGCGCCGGCGCATCGCAGGGCTGACCGCAAACCCTTTTTTTTTGGTTTAGGATTAAGTTCCGGCGATTCATGGCGTCATGGCATCCAAGGGATTCCTCATTGCCTTCACCGGCCGTGCTTGCTTCGGTGTGCTTCTCCTGTTACTTCCCTGCCCGTCTGCAACGCCCAATGACATGACTTCCACACTGCTGATTGGCGGCGCGCGGATTGACGTGACGGTCGAACAGAACGACTCTCCCTTGTCGCAGCCGGATCTCCTGCGTTGGGTTCAATCCGCTGCGGAATCCGTGGCCGCTTATTATGGCCGCTTTCCCCTTCCTCACCTCATTCTTCGCGTGACCCCTTTCGCCGGCACTGGCGTCCGCAACGGCCGCACTTTTGGCCGGGAGGGCGGGCTCATTCTGATTCGCGCCGGAAGCAAGACGACGGCTTCCGGGTTTGCCCAGGATTGGGTGCTCACGCATGAGATGGTCCATCTCGCCTTTCCATCGATGGCCGACGAGCATCACTGGATAGAAGAAGGGATTTCCACTTACGTGGAACCCATCGCGCGGATCCGCGCGGGCCATTGGACCGCGTCGCAAATGTGGAGCGACCTGATGCGAGACATGCCCAAGGGCCTTCCACGAGATGGCGACCAAGGCCTCGACCACACCCACACCTGGGGTAGAACGTATTGGGGCGGCGCGCTCTTCTGCCTTGTCACCGATGTGGAGATCCGCAAACAAACGCAAAACCGCAAAGGCCTTGAAGACGCCCTTCGCGGCATCCTCGACGCCGGCGGTGACATTCGAGTGGACCGGGACTTGGCGCAGACTCTGAAGGTGGCCGACCGCGCCGCGGGCGTGGAAGTCCTGGAAAAACTTTATGCGGAGATGAAAGACCGCCCCGTTCAGGTGGACCTTCCCGCCCTCTGGAAGCAGTTGGGAGTCGAGGGCGACGGTGAGAAAGTCCATTTTAACGAGGATGCGCCCCTGGCCGCGATCCGGCGCTCGATCACCGAAGGCACAAAAGTCCCACCGGGCAAAGGCGCGGCCACGAAGGATTCTGCGAGCCGGTTGCGCCCTTTGGTGATTTTCGCGGGCAGAACCTCTGGCTCCCGCTGATGTTGCATCGGATCGCAGGTGCAGGCCTGACCGTGCCGCCTCGGCCACGCTGCGGGCGGCGCAAACTTGCGCGGGCGGCGACCGGTAACATAAACTTGGGCGCGTAGAAGAAACAAGGTCCTGCCAGCCCGGCCTGTCTTTCCCGCCTTTGCTTCGACCGGTTGGCATGGTCACCATCGCACCACGGACGGCGAAGCGATCATCTTGCGCCGGAGCGCGAGTGCGTGGAAGTTTGGCGCGAGCTTTTGGCGGACGACCGGCAGGGAGAGCAGCGTGGCAACTCCACTGGAAAGCTGGGTTAACGAAGCAGCTGGGCTGACAAAGCCCGACCGCGTCGTTTACTGCGACGGGTCCGATTCCGAAAACCAGCGCATCATCGGCGAAATGCTGCGGGGCGGCGACTCTTTTCCGCTGAACGAAAAAACCTACCCCAATTGCTACCTGCACCGGAGCAGCCCGAACGACGTGGCCCGCACCGAGCACCTGACGTTCATTTGCACGCCTGACAAAGACGATGCCGGGCCAACCAACAACTGGATGGATCCCGGGGGGGCCAAGCACAAAGTAGGCGCGCTCCTCGACGGCGCCATGCACGGCCGCACTATGTACGTCGTGCCCTACATCATGGGCCCCGCTAATTCGCCGCTGAGCAAAGTGGGCGTGGAAGTCACCGACAGCCCTTACGTCGTCGCCAGCATGCGCATCATGTCGCGCATGGGCAAAGTGGCTATGGACCGGCTCGGCGCGTCGAGTGATTTCGTGCCGGGCTTGCACTCCCTGGGCGATCTGGATCCCATGCGGCGCTATATCCTGCATTTCCCGCAGGAAAAACTCATCTGGAGCGTTGGCTCCGGTTACGGTGGCAACGCCCTGCTCGGGAAAAAGTGCTTCGCGCTGCGTATCGCCAGCTACATGGCGCGCGAACAGGGTTGGATGGCCGAGCACATGCTGATCCTCGGACTGGAATCGCCCGGCGGAAAAGTCACCTACATGGGCGCGGCGTTTCCCAGCGCGTGCGGCAAGACAAACCTGGCGATGATGGTCTCGGTGCTGGAGAACCAGGGGTATCGCGTGTGGACCGTGGGCGATGACATCGCGTGGATGAAGATCGGCGACGACGGCTATCTGCACGCCATCAACCCGGAAGCGGGATTTTTTGGCGTAGCGCCGGGGACCGGCCTGAAAACAAATCCGAATGTGATGGGTGCGCTCACCAAAAATACTCTCTTCACCAATGTAGCCATGACCGCGCAACGCGAGCCGTGGTGGGAAGGCTTCGACGGGGCCCCGCCCGCGGGGCTGATCAACTGGAAGGGCGAACCCTGGGATTCCTCCAAAGGTCCGGCGGCGCATCCCAACGCGCGCTACACCGTGCCGGCGCGCCAGTCGCCAAGCATTTCGCCGAAGTGGGAAGCGCCGGAAGGCGTGCCCATTTCCGCCTTTATTTTCGGGGGACGCCGCGCGCGCCTTGCTCCTCTCGTTTACGAATCGTTTGACTGGCAGCACGGCGTGTTCGTGGGCGCCACGATGGCTTCGGAGACGACGGCCGCGGCCACCGGCGACGTCGGCGTCACTCGCCGCGACCCCATGGCCATGCTGCCGTTTTGCGGCTACAACATGGCGGACTATTTCCGGCACTGGCTTGAGATGGGCAAGAAAATCCCCAAGCCGCCGAAAATCTTCCACGTGAATTGGTTCCGCCGCGACGCCGATCGAAAATTCCTCTGGCCCGGTTACGGCGAAAACGTGCGCGTCCTGAAGTGGATTCTGGAGCGCGTCGAAGGCCGCGGCGCAGCGGAAGAAACGCCCATCGGCTACGTTCCCGCGCGCAATGGATTGACGCTCGACGGCCTGAAGATTTCTCCGCAAGCGCTTGAAGAACTCTTGAAAGTGAATGCCGACGATTGGGTTCAGGAAATGGCCGATACCCAGGAGTTCTTCGACAAGTTCGGCTCCCGCCTCCCCCGCGAGCTCCGCGAAGAACACGAAAAACTCTCCCGCCGCTTCCAACGCGCCGTCCCCGCCTGACCCTTCGCTGTCCACGCTTGAAACTCTATATGCAAATATGTATACTCGTATAGTGATGGAAATTGGGTTGAAGCCCGTCAGGTGGATGGGAACTCGCTCAAAGATTTGCGCTCTTTTCCTAGCCCGGTCAGGCTCGACATCGGACACGCGCTCTTTACAGCCCAGGAGGGCAAAACCGATCCTGCCGCCAAGCCGCTCAAAGGTTTTGGCGGGGCCAGCGTGCTCGAAATTGTGGCTTCGCATTATGGCAATGCGTGGCGGGCGGTTTATACCGTGCGTTTTCAGGACGCGATCTATGTTTTGCATGCATTCCAAAAGAAATCCACAAAAGGGATTGCCACACCGGCAAGGGACATCGGGCTAATTAGGCGGCGGCTCGCGGAAGCCGAGTACGACCATCGAGAAAGGCAGAACTAAAATGAAAACCAAAGCAAAAAAAACACACAAGCGCGCTGTCCGCGTAACCGAGGGCAGCGGAAACGTCTTCGCGGACCTTGGCCTTCCCAATCCAGAGCAAGAGCTGCTCAAGGCGCAGCTCACGCTGCAAATCCATACCATCCTCAAGGCTAGCGGCATGACACAAGTGGAGATCGCCAAGATTCTCGGCGTGCAGCAGCCTCAGGTCTCCTTGCTGATGCGAAACCGCGCGGGTAACTTCTCCGTCGGACGCCTCATGGAATTTCTCACGGCGCTGCGTAGGGATGTTCAAATCACTGTTCGGCCCACGCGCAAGGAGCACGGCGTTCTCTCGGTAATCTCCGCCTAACCAAACTCTATCGCCGCTTCCAACGCGCCGTCCCCGCCTGAGACCCGCCGCATCGAGCCGCCCACCCTCACCGTCATTCCTCTCTGTCTGGCCGTTTCTTTCTGTTTGCCTTCGCTAACCACCTAAAACTAACAATTGAAAACTGCTTTCTGCCCGCGCCCTCTCCGAATCGCCGCCTTTTTTGCACAAAAGAATCTTTCGATTCTCCTTGACACGCGCACTCCAGGAGAACACGATGATTTCGCTGTTTGCGGCGAGACTCCCGCTTCGTAGTCCGAACGCAGTTTCTTTATAGGCCAAGCACCGCATCGAGCGCTAAGGGGCAGAACCTACTCGGTTCCTTTTTATTCCCTCGCGCGGGGCCCAACCTCCTGTCCGACGTACAGGTCCGCACACCCAAGACGCCAGCGGTTCCAGACCGCACCGCTCCAGCACGACTCGCTTCATGCGAGAAGGAATACCGATTTTTTCAAAAAGGAGAACATAACATGTCAGAACAAAACAAAAATGCCGTCCGTCGTTTGTTCGAAGAAGTTTGGAACAAGGGCTATGTGCCGGTGGCAGACGAGCTCTTTGCACCCACTTACACTCACCATGACAGTTCGACGCCCGATGTTGGGCGAGGCCCCGAGAGTGAGAAGAAGAGAGTGAGTCTCTACCGCAATGCCTTCCCCGACCTTCGACTCACGATCGAGGATCTCATTGCCGAAGGCGAAACAGTGATGGCCCGATGGTCCTGTCGGGGTACCCATAAAGGCGATCTCAACGGGATTGCGCCAACGGGGAAGCAGTTCACCATCTCCGGGATAAGCATCGCCCGCTTCGCCAGCGGCAAGATGGTAGAAGGCTGGGTCAACTGGGACGCTTTGGGCCTCATGCAGCAGCTCGGCGTCGTCCCTGAGCTCGCCAAAGCCAAAGTCGCCGTCGCCGCCACCACAAGGTAGTTGTCCCGGCTTCGTCGAAAAATCGGAAGGCCCGACCACAAATCGGGCCTTCTGTCTTTCGGCTCCCGTCTCCCGCCCACGCTTCTTCCCCCGCCCGTCTTCCTCTTCCCCTTCGCCACTCGCCGCTTCCAACTCGCCGTCCCCGCCTGACACCTTCCTCTCGCTTTTTGTAGGGGCGCAGCATGCTGCGCCCCATGTCCGCACGATTCATCCCCGCTCGTCTCTTCTCACCAATCTTCTCACCAACCGCTACAAACTAACCACCGACACTGCCTTTTGTAGCGCCGGGCTTTCCCCCGGTTTGCGGGGGCCCGACGGTTTTCGTCGGGAAGCCCGGCATCTTTGCTCTTCGTGGCACAGCCATTCCTGGCTGTGCTCTCCCACATGCCGCGAGTCCCGAGCCAGACACGACAACCTTGACTTGTCTTCTTGTGATGTATAAGTTACAATGAAACTGTGATCGAGGTTCGCCACTACCTCAGCCGCGCCGGAAAGGATGTCTTTGACGATTGGTTGACGCAACTGGCCGATGCCCGCGCGCAAGCCAAGATTGCAAGCCGGATCAACCGGCTCGCCGCCGGGAACTTTGGCGACTGCAAGCCGCTGCGACAGGGTTTGTGCGAGCTGCGGATCGACTGGGGACCGGGCTACCGGGTCTATTACGCGATGATTGGCAGGGAATGTGTATTGCTTCTCGGCGGCGGCGACAAACGAAAGCAGACGGCAGACATTGACCGTGCGCTGGAGTATCTCAGATACTATAAACAAAGGAGCGGAAGCGGATGAAACGCAAAGCCAGCGTCTCCCACGACGAAGCCATCGTTCGGCGGCTCCGGAAGGACCCGGATTTTGCCGCCGAGTACCTCAAAGCAGCATTGGAAGATGAAGACGAACCCCGCGTTCTGCTCATTGCCTTGCGCCACCTCGCGCAAGCTCAGGGCATCGCCAAAGTGGCCAAAGCTGCGGGCATCGAGCGAGAAAGTCTTTACCGCGCATTGTCGGTCAAGGGCAACCCACGCTTGTCCACGTTGGTTGCCGTGACTAAGGCAATCGGGTTGAGACTCACCGTCGAAGCCGCTCCCTGATTCGCGCTCCAAGAAGACCTGGGTTGCACCTCCAATCGCCCCGACCCGTGCCGTCTAAACCGCGTTCACGAAGTGAGGCTTGGTTTAACCCCCAGATAACGTTAGAATCCACGGGGCCCATGCGCAGACAGCCGGACCTGCAGGCGCAGTCCCAACGTTCCCTGAACGGGGAGGTACACGACTGGTATCGACGTCTTGAGGCCTGGGAGCGGCCATGATTGCGGCTGGTGCAGCAATGGCAGCAGTCAGGAGTAGCAAACGAATGTAGCGATTTATATAGCGCATGATGTAGTCCCCTCCAATAGCCATGACTATGTACCCCTTGCGTCGCGATGTATGTTCCATACAGCACGTGTGAGAAAACAAGAATTTCACACAATCAAGCACCGTTCCATTTGCCGCGAAATCTGACAGCTCTTGGGCTCCGTTCAAAAGGGGACAGACAAAGGGTTTTCTCTTAGCAGAAGATTGCGCAGCACGCGACGGTTGGCATCGAAGAGTTAAGGTGCAACGGCGGCGCTGGCGAAACCACAACCGCAGCGAGGTAACGACTGAAGGATGTGGGTGCTGGCGTCGGCACGGATTGACTCTCCCAACCGCCAAGTCCCCTGAGGAAACGCCCCCAAAGTGCGCAGAAGGCCGAGATGCGCTTGGAATTGCCGAGAGTCGAGAAGTCACGTAAGCGGGCCAGCTTTCCCCCGATCTTCTCCCTGAACCTTATCCTGATCCTGAACATGACAGCGATGGCCTGGGCGCCGATCGCGAAGGCGCAAGTGTCCAACTTTGAGAAGGCGGAAGGAGAAATATCGGGAACCGTGCTTCTGGAACCGGACAGGCGGCCGGCGAGCCAGGTGGCCGTAAGCGTGAAATCGCGTATCGTGGGGATATTTCGCAGTGTGTTGACGGACTTGGAAGGTCAGTTCAGAGTGCAGCACCTTCCGCGCGGCACGTACGATATCGCGGTCGATGAAGAGGGCTACGAGGCAGCCCAAGCCAGCGCGCAGCTCGATGGCCCTTCCTCGAAGCTCGTTATGTACCTGAGGTCCAAATCGTCGTCCATTCGCCAGAGTGATTACACAGTTTCCGTGAGGGAGTTGAAGATCCCTGGAAAAGCGCGGAGTGAGTTGCAAAAGGGGTTGGAACGCCTGGCAAAGAACGATCCTGCCGGGAGTCTGAGCCACTTCACAAAGGCCACTCAAGCGTTCCCTGGATACTTCGAGGCTTACTACCATATGGGCGTGGCGGAGATGAAGCTGGGCCACAATGAAGAGGCGGTGAAAGCCTTTCAAACGGCCGTCGATTTGAGTGGGGGGCGGTACGCCTGGGCGGAGTTCGGGTATGGCTACCTCCTGTGCCAAGAGGGGAAACCGGGCGAGGCGGAGAAAATCATCCGCAGGGGATTGGAAGTGGAAGACGCCGCACCTGAGGGCCACGTAATGCTGGGTAACGCGCTCCTGCAACTCAACCGGCCGGACGAGGCAGAAAAGAGCGCGCAGGAGGCTCTTCTCCGCAACCCTAACTTCGCCGACGCCTATCTTGTGCTATCGAATGTGGCCGCCAGCAAAGGCAACTATCGCGCAGAACTCCGGGACCTGGATACTTATTTGAAATTGCAGCCGAACTGCCCTGCGAGCGAGCGTGTTCGCCAAGGGCGTGAGGCGGCTCTAAGAATCCTGGCCAAATCCCACCTGCAAGATTGAATTTCTCGCCGGAAGCGCACAACCCGTTCGACTACGCGCGGGCAGGCATATCGCGCCCCTCATAAAGCAGTGGTTAGTGGTTCCTCACTGCGCAGACTCCGTTTGGAATGACGGCGTCAGTGCGCGGATCGTCCCAAGGGCGCGAGCTAGCGGGAGCCAGAGCGGCGGAAGGGAATGTCGGAGGGCGGGGTGTCTTCGGCGTGGAGGACCGGTGACACGTGCTCGTGATGGAACTCGGGGCGGCTTTCGAGGAGGCGGACGCAGCGGTTCCAGCGGAGGATGCTATCGTCGTTGCCGGCGGGGCGAATTTTTTCGGCTTCGGCGAAGCAGCGCAGGGCTTCTTCGATGAGCGGAAGAAGAATGTGCGGGGAGTACCCGGCGCGAAGCTGGGCTTTGGCGCGGCGCTCGTGGAGGAGGCCGGTGTAGTAGTTGCGCTCGTAGGCATCGCGCAGACCCTGAAAAATGGCGAGCACCTCGGGATAGCGGTCGCCGGCGGCGCCGGTGAACTGGTCGGTGATGGTGAGGCCGAGCATGCGGCGGGCGAGCTGGTGTTCGGAATCAATAGCAAGGATGTCGCGGCAGATGGATTCGGCTTCCTCCGGCTCGTTGAGATAACGATACAAATCGACTTTGGCAAGGGCTTCCGGTATGCCGGCTTTGGAAATGGACTTCAGATGGTGTTCCATGGCGACTCCTGATTCCGTGACCCGTGTTCTGTAACGCGTGCTCCGTGACCCAAGATGGGTTAGATGAAAACGACCACCTGGCGGAGCTGGCCAAGGCTGGCTGCCTAATGAATATTCCACAAAAGATAGCCGGCGACCAGCGTTCCTATAACGGCGCAGCCGTAGCAGCAGAAATTGATGACCTCATTGAGGTGCTTGATTTGCAGGCCGTCGTAGATGGTGTAGCGAAACCGGTGCGCCCAGTGGAAGAGCGGAACGGAGCAGAGGACAAAAAGGTAGATGCGCACGAGCGGATGCGAGACGAGGGCCACCAGGCTCGAGTAGGCCGGGGGCTTGAGCCAGCCGAGAGGAAACGCGATGCCGAACAGAAAAATATGCACGGGGAGGAAAAACGCGGCGACGACGCCGCCGGCGCTGAAAAGCGTCCAGAGCAGAGGCTCGAGCCGAAGATGGGATTGTTGTTGCGGCATTTATCCTCGCAAGAGAAACCAGGCCACGATTGCGGAAACGACAAGCCAGGCCACGAAGTTGGGGCCGCTGATCAGAAATCCCGGAACACGCTTGCCGGCGACGCGGACGGTCATGGCGCGGGGCGCGAGATTGAACCAGGTAATGGTGTGATAGACGACCAAAAGAAAGCTGATAACGTTTAACGCGATGATGAAAGGATTTTTCATCAGATCTTCAAAACCCGCGTAGGCCTCCGGCCCGTGGGACAGCATGTGGATTTGCAGAATCGTGAGCGCAACGACATAGGCGACGCCGAGACTGGTGAGCTCGCGGAGGATGAACTTCGTGAAGGCCCAGCTCTCGAGCCACCAGTAGGTGGAGACGCGTTTGCGGTACCACTTTGGGTGATAGGGCGTGTAGCTGTGCGCGGGCACGTGCGACTTCATTTACCACCCCAGGGCAGGAGCATCGATTTGAACCACTGGGTCGCAGCGGTCAATTTGTACTGCTGGATGGCGCCGGCGGGGTCGACGTGCTTGGGGCAGACCTCGGTGCACTCGCCGACGAAGGTGCAGCCCCAGATGCCCTCGTGTTGAGACAGGGTGGTGAATCGCTCCTTGGCGCCCTGGTCGCGCGAATCGAGATTGTAGCGCTGGGCGAGGGCGATGGCAGCGGGGCCGCTGAAGAAAGGATCGAGGCCGTAGACGGGGCACGCGGCGTAGCAGAGCATGCAGTTGATGCACATGCTGTACTGCTTGTAGAGGTCGAGCTGCTCGGGCGTCTGGAGATACTCGCCTTCGGAGACGGGCTTTTCTTCCTTGCGGATGAGCCAGGGCTTCATGCGCTGGAGCTTTTGCATGAAGTCGGTCATGGCGATGACGAGGTCGCGGATGACGGGAAAATTGCGGAGCGGCTCGACGCGGACGGGGGCGGGAGCGTAATCGGCGAGGAAAGTGGCGCAGGTGAGTTTGGGCTCGCCGTTGACCATCATGCCGCAACTGCCGCAGATGCCCATGCGGCAGGACCAGCGGTAGGTGAGCGAGCCGTCGGCTTTGTCTTTGATGTAGTTGAGGGCGTCGAGGACGACCCAGTCCTTGCGGTAGGGAACTTCGAATGTTTCGAGGCGGGGAGCGGCGTCGCGCTCGGGAGAGTAGCGGGCGACTTCAAGTTTGATGGTTTCGGCCATGGGAGATTAGTTCGCGCCCGCTTTCTGCGCCGGCTGCCCGTAGACACGCTCGCCCGGGGGCCAGCGAGTGATTTTAACAGGAAGATAATCGACGCGGGGGCGGCCGTCGGCGGCGCGGGAGACGAGCGAGTGCGCCAGAAATTTTTCGTCGTTGCGCGCGGGAAAATCGGTGCGCTGATGCGCGCCGCGGGATTCGGTGCGCTGCAGAGCGGAGGCGACCATGGATTCGGCGACCTCGAGCATGAACGTTAGCTCGAGAGCGGTGGTTAGATCCGTGTTGAAAGTGAAGCTGTGGTCGTCGAGAGCGAGATTGGCGGAACGCTCCTGGAGCTTGTGCAGATTTTGCTGCGCGGCGGCAAGCGCGGGGCCGTTGCGGTAGATTCCAGCACAGTCTTCCATGATGTGCTGCATCTCTTCGCGTAGAGTGGAGGCGCGCTCGCGGCCGCCGGATTTGCAGAGGAAATTTTCTTCGAGGCGATGCTGCTCATCGATGGCCTGGGCAAGAATCGCAGTGCCGGGAGCTTCTTGTAGGGAAGCAAATTGCGCAGCCGCCGCGCCGGCGCGCGCGCCGAAAACGAGAAGCTCGGGCAGGGAGTTTGAGCCGAGACGGTTCGCGCCGTTGATGCTCACGCAGGCGACTTCGCCGGCGGCGTAAAGGCCGGCGAGCGGTGTGGCGCCGTGGATGTCGGTGCTGACGCCGCCCATCATGTAGTGAATCACGGGACGGACGGGCACCAACTCCTTGACGGGATCGATGTTTTGATATTTGAGGCAGAGCTCGCGGACAAACGGCAGGTTTGTATTGATGAGCTTTTCTCCGAGGTGGCGCAGGTCCAGATGAACCACGGGCCCGTAGGGGCCGGCTATCGTGCGGCCTTTTTCGTGTTCCTTGACGAAAGCCTGGGAGAGGCGATCGCGCGGGCCCAACTCCATCGAACGAAAGACCGGCTTTGGCTGAGGCGTGCCGAGATTGTAGTCCTGGAGATAGCGATAACCGTCCTTATTGACGAGATAACCGCCTTCGGAGCGCGCAGCTTCGGTGATGAGGATGCCGGTGAAGGGCAGGCCGGTGGGGTGGTATTGGATGAACTCCATGTCCTTGAGCGGAGCGCCTGCTCGGTAGGCGAGGGCCATGCCGTCGCCGGTCTTGATGCTGGCGTTGGTGGTGAAGGGGAAAACACGGCCGCAGCCGCCGGTGCAAAGGATGACGGCCTTGGCGGTGATGGCCTGAATTTTTCCGGTGGCGAGTTCGATGGCGACGACGCCCTGCACGCGGCCGTCGTCGACGAGGAGCTTGGTGACGAACCATTCGTCGTAGCGGGCGATGGCGCTGTATTTGAGAGTCGTTTGAAAGAGCGTGTGTAGCATGTGGAAGCCGGTTTTGTCCGCGGCGAACCACGTGCGCATCTTTTTCATGCCGCCAAAGGCGCGGACGGCGATGTGGCCGTCGGGCTCGCGGCTCCACGGGCAGCCCCAATGCTCGAGCCGGAGCAATTCTTCGGGAGCTTCCTTGACGAAAGCTTCTACCGCGTCCTGATCGCAGAGCCAGTCGGCGCCGGAGATAGTGTCGTAGGCATGTTCGTCGAGAGAGTCGCCGGACTTGATGACACCGGCAGCGCCGCCTTCGGCGGAAACAGTGTGGCTCCGCATGGGATAGACCTTGGAGACAACGGCGACATTCAGCTTGGAATTGACTTCGGAGACGGCAATCGCGGCTCGGAGGCCTGCCCCACCACCCCCGACCAAAAGAACGTCGTGGTTCGTGACATCCATGTCAGTAGACGCTCGGGGTGCGGGTGGTCGAGTGCCAGCCTCTCAAAACAGGCGTGAATGTACTTGGCGCGCTGCGGAGTTGTCAAGCAGACCGTGAAGGCGCGGGTGGGTCAAAGGATGGTCTTGATTTCGGCGTCGAGGGAGACGTGCGTGACGGGCTCTCCGCTAATGGAGAACTGTGTTCCGCCGGCATCAGAGAAATGGAAGAAGCGGCTGATGTGGTAGTCCTCGTCGTAGCCGGAGAAGAGGCGCTCGGTTTCGGCGGGAGAGAGCTGGAAAGCGGAGAGAGCGACGGGCTTTCCGAATTGACCAGCGAGAGAGACGTAGCGGCTAACCAGTTCAGCGAGGGACATCACTGGAGTTTGCGACCGCGAAGCGGTCGACGAACTTTGCGACTGTGAAACGGTCGACGGTGCGCGACGGGTGGCTTCCGGGGACATGGCGGCATTTCAATCTTCGGACGTGAGTCTCCGTGCGTAGTGTACACCCGCCGGCGTGGGCTGAGCAGGCAGGTTTCCCGAAATGAACTTTCGCGAGGAGCCTTGAAGCTTGGGCAAGCACCTTGCTTTGGTCCTCGCCCGGTGATACGTTTCTGGCCCTGCCCGCACTACTCTGCCAGAGCCCGGCACCGCTTTCCCTTCGGCCGGCCTATGCAGACAGGAGGTTCCAACATGTGTCAATCAAGCAGGTACATTTGCACGATACTTCCTCCGCACATCCTCACGAGGCTGGCGGAATCGGAGAGGCATCGCGCGCGAGCGCTGCGCACGATCGCTTTGACCGAGCATGCCCGAGGGCGGCGCACCATCTTGGCCCAATTCATGGCGGCAGTTCCGGCAGGGATGCTACGGCGCACGATCTACGACGCACAGAACAAAGAAAACCTGCCCGGGAAACTGGTTCGCGGAGAGGGCGATCCGGAAACAAAGGATGTCGCGGTCACTGAGGCATACAACTATTCGGGTGATACATACAATTTCTACGACCAGGTTTTCAGCCGCAACTCCGTGGACGACCGAGGGATGCGGCTGGACTCGAGCGTGCACTACAGCCAGCAGTACGACAACGCGTTCTGGGACGGCGGCCAGATGATTTACGGAGATGGTGACGGCGAACTGTTCAACCGGTTCACGGTTTCATTGGACGTGATCGGACACGAACTGACGCACGGGGTGACGCAATACACCGCCGCTCTGCAGTATTCCGGGCAATCGGGAGCGCTGAACGAATCGATGTCCGATGTGTTTGGCACGATGGTGAAACAGTGGCGGCTGGGTCAGACGGTCGACCAGGCGGATTGGCTGATCGGAGCGGGACTCTTGACAACACAGGTCAGAGGGGTTGCGCTGCGGTCGATGAAAGATCCGGGCTCGGCGTATGACGATCCTCAGCTCGGGAAAGATCCTCAGCCGAAATTCATGAAGGATTATGTGAATACCACCGACGACAACGGCGGCGTGCACATCAACTCCGGAATCCCGAATTACGCGTTCTACCTGGCGGCCGCGGCGATCAGCGGCAATTCCTGGGAGAAGACCGGGAAGATCTGGTACGAAACGCTGACGAAGAGGCTGACGCCCAGTGCGGACTTCCAGGCCGCGGCGGATGGCACGGCCAGTGCCGCGGGAGATCTGTTCGGGGCAAACAGTGCAGAACAAAAGGCTGTCGTCGATGCCTGGACCAAAGCGGGCATCGCTCCGGCGGGCTCAAGAACCTTGAGGGCGCCAGGCATCCGGTAAAGCCTGGCCGATTCCGCGAACTCAGCTTCGGGCCGCGCGTCGAGAGCCAAAATGCGAGCGGCCCGAAGCACTCGTTTCCGGGGTAGAATCGTAACGGGAAGCGTGCAGGCATTCCGTCTCCATGCATATCGAATTCACGCGCAGCGGCGGCTTCGCCGGGATGCGGATCAAACAAACTTTCGATACGTCTGCGATGGCTCCCGATGAGGCTCAGGAACTGAACGGGCTGATCGATTCCGCGGCCTTCTTTGACCTGCCCGAAGCCCTGCGGTCGGCGGGCGCGGACCAGCTTCAGTATAAAATCACCATCGAGCGGGAAGGAAAGTCGCACACCGTCACCGCAGACGAGCGAGCCGTACCGCCTGGGCTGTCGCCGCTGGTGAAACGGCTGATGGCCGCGGCGCGGAACCGCGGGT
>WNFB01000306.1_pt1 | contig 44945 bp, 41 predicted proteins | sample 5400501 | NCBI WGS metagenome assembly WNFB01 (sample SAMN13153341, study PRJNA577476) | soil metagenome | isolation source: 200 cm saprolite under Douglas fir tree site 2 hole 1 | place: USA:California | collected 2015-04-18 | reverse complement strand
GTCTCACCATTGACTGTCAAGCGGATCGTCACAAAATCTTCGTCTTGCATTATCTATTCCCTTCTGCCCGCTCTGTAGCGGTAGCCAATGCTTGTTTGATCAGGACACCAGCCAGGTGACGACGATAGTCGGCAGAGCCATGAATATCCGAGAGTGGATGGTCCAGTGCAGAGACGGCGGCTGCGGCTGCGGCGGCCCAGGCTTTGTTCCCCGGACGCTGTCCATGGAGCAGGGCTTCCGCGCTCTGGGCACGCACTGGCGCTGGACCTACGCTACACAGTCCCAGGCGGGCATCGGCAATAGTGCCATCCTCATCCAGCGCTATGACGGCCGCAACGCCTGCCAGGGCATAGTCACCTTCACGGCGAGCGAACTCAATAAACGCACTTCCGGCCCGCGAAGGGAGGCCAGGGACTCGCAGTTCCGTCAATAATTCCCCTTCTTTGAGGTCGGTCGAGAGGTAACCCTTGAAGAAATCCTGAGCGGAGATGGTTCGACTGCCAGAGTGGCTACGAACCTCAAACTCTGCGTTCAAGGCAACCATCACGGCTGGTAGTTCGGCAGCAGGATCAGCATGGGCTATACTGCCACCGACGGTACTGCGGTTGCGGATAGCGGGATGCCCAATGTGACGAGCAGCTTCTCTCAGCAGCGGTAGACGCTCCGCTACCATCGTATCGTCTATCAAGGTTGCATCGCGGGTCAGTGTGCCGATCGCCAGGCCACCATCCCAGGCTTTGACATAGGCCAGTTCGTGGATACCGTTGATATCGACGAGCACACTGGGCTGTACGAGGCGCATGTTCATGAGTGGCACCAGGCTCTGACCTCCTGCGAGGACCCGTCCGCCATCGGCGTGTTCGGCTAAGAGTGTCAGCGCCTCCTCGACACTCCCTGGAGCAAAATAACGGAATTTGGGTGGTTTCATTGGCTCAGCGCAACGGCCGCCATCTTATGAATGAACCCGCCCACTCTAAATACACTCATTGGCACCCATTGGCACCCATTGGAAAAGCAACCATTCATGAGGCGGCGGTGCAGTGCGCGCTCTCCTTTCTGGTTTGAGAAAAGGAATGACCCACGATGAATCGAGGTCCTACAGGAACTCTGTTGTGTTGAGTACACGTACATCATACATTGGTGAGTTTGTGGATGTCAATGGCTTCTCCCTCAAGAAGCAGTGCTTCGCGAGCAAATGTAGAAGGGTCTGCCGTAAGCGTTGTATACTGCACCAGAGCGTTTGTTTGAGAAACAAATAGATCAATCGTACCTTGTGTGAAAGAAGCGTCAGGAGGCACAGTTGATGAAACCAGATGAGCAGTACGGTCCGGTCGGTAGTCGGATTCTCTTCGAGAACGACCTCGTGAGGGTGTGGGAAATATCGCTTGAGTCAGGAGAGCATCTCCCTTTGCACTATCATGCACTTCCCTACCTTGTCATCACCATCGAGGCAGCACACGTTCGAGTGGTCGAGCACGATGGACAGGTATACGATCCCACCGATGCTCCGGGAGACATCACCTTCCGCGAAGCAGGACAGATTCATGAGCTGCAGAACATCTCCACGAGCCGGTACGTGAATCGCGTGATCGAGATCAAGCAGCCACATAAGGGAGAGCAATAGACTGCGTACTTGACATCATCCTGTCACATGTTGCCGGGGAGTGCTCGATCCTCGCACTACTAACCGCCCTTTCAAGATCACCTGGCGTGTGGAGCGGTTGGGATCAGCGATGCGTTGTAAAAGAAGTTCTGTTGCGGTCTGGCCAATCTCGTAGGTCGGTTGGTCAATGAGCGTAATTGGAGGTTGAACCAGCGACGCCCATGTGGTTTCATCGAAGGTAACAAGAGCAATATCATCGGGAATGATAATATCACGTTCACGAATGGCCTTCAGCGCGCCCTCTGCCAGCAAACTGTTCGTGGTCAGGAGCGCGTCGGGCGGTTGAGTTGCATCAATCAGCTTCAACGTTGTAACGTATCCAGCCTCGACCCTGGGCCGGACGAATTTCACATGTTCACCAACCGGCGAAAGGCCATAAGCGCGTAATGCTTTTTCATAACCGGCATATCTCTCCCTTCCGGTCGCACTCGTTTCGCTGAGAGCGGCAATACGGTGGAAACCTTGCTCCAGCAGATGTGTAGTGAGACGAAAGGCCGAATCTACATTATCGAGCAGCACCATATCGACTTCAGCATCGCCGGTAGAGCGATCTACAATCACAGTCGGGAACGAAACGTTGAGAGAAGTAAAGTTTGCCGCAGTTTGTCGCGTTGGTGAGAAAATCACTCCGGCAACGTTTTCGTCGCGCATCAAATTCAAGTAAATCGCTTCCTTCTCAGGATTTTCGTCAGTATTACAGAGGAAGAGGCCGAACCCCTGCTCATACGCTGTGTCCTCTACAGCGCGGCTAATCGAGGTAAAGAACGGATTGCGACTATCTGAAACGATCAGGCCGATGGTATTGGTCTGTCGTGAGCGAAGACTGCGAGCAAGCAAATTTGGGCGATAGGCGAGCTGCTCTACCGCTTCCATGACACGTTTGCGTACTTCCGGTCGAACATGTTCACCATTAGAGAGCACACGCGAAACTGTCGCTGTTGATACCCCGGCAGCTTTCGCAACATCTTTAATGCTATCCATGCAAGCTCCTCATTCCTATCCCATTTATAACGTTTCTGTAAACGTTTTACCAGAGTATACCATATAACAGCGTTCATCGCCACTTATATTATAATCGTTTACCAATTCTATGAGGTTTTAAGGTTACTTATATATCCATTTCAGGCTTATTTTCACTCATTTTCGCGGTCATTTAACGATCCCTTAAAACTGGTTTCCAAAACTCTTGACAAATTTATTGTAATCGTTTACAATTTTCACAATGAACTAGTGAGATCGTAACGCTTCTAATTGCAATGCAACGACCACCCTGATCGCGGTCCCACCGGCGGTGATGGTGAAAAGTACGGTGGGAGCAGGCGATGCGATGCTAGCGGGGCTTATCGCGGGCCAGGTACAGGGATTGAATCTACCTGATTGCGCCCGGCTAGCGGCAGCATTTTCACTTGGGGCAATCACTCACATTGGTTCCCGCCTGCCTGCTCCAGATGTACTTCAGACCTATTTCCAAAGTGTGTCCATCTACACTTTGGCTGACGTTCCTCGTAGTGTGTCTTTATAGCTCATCTGTAGGTGCGACCCTTGCGGTCGCCCGATTCCTACAACTCCAGAGAAAGGACGAACTTCTATGGCGAACATCGTCGCAATCACCTCATGCCCAACGGGTATCGCGCATACCTTTATGGCAGCGGAGGGGCTCGAACAGGGAGCAAAAGCACTGGGACACTCTATTAAAGTGGAAACCCAGGGTTCTGTGGGCGCGCAAAATACACTGACCGATGCCGATATTCAGAAAGCGGACCTGGTCATCATAGCCGCCGATACCAAAGTGGATGTGAGTCGATTTACAGGCAAACCCATCTACGAAACCTCTACAAATGCGGCCATCAAGGATGGCCAGACCGTAGTTAAGGATGCCCTGGCCCATGCAGCGGCAAGTCCTGCCCCAGCCGCCAGAGCGGACTATGGTGCGCAGGTACAAGCAGCGAAGGCGGCACAGACAAAAAAGCGCAGTGGCCCCTACAAGCATCTGCTGACGGGCGTCTCCTATATGATCCCGTTCGTCGTGGCTGGCGGCATCCTGATTGCCCTGGCTTTCGCGATCGGTGGCTACCGCATCGCCTTCTACGATACCTCGGATATCTCTGTCCTGACCACCGGCTTCCTCTCCAATCCCGCCCAGTCCATAGGAGCTGCCCTCTTCGTGATCGGAGCTAAAGCGGGCTTCCTGCTCTTCGTTCCCGTCCTGGCGGGCTTCATCGCCTACTCCATTGCTGATCGCCCAGGGATTGCTCCTGGCATGATCGGTGGGGTTCTGGCGGGTATCACCGGCTCTGGTTTCCTGGGTGGCATTATCGCCGGCTTTCTTGCGGGATACCTCGTCTACTGGCTCAACAGATCGATCCGACTGCCGCGCAACCTGGCTGGCATCATGCCAGTACTCATTCTGCCAGTGCTCGGTTCGCTCATCGTTGGCTTGCTCATGCTCTACGTGGTCGGAACGCCTGTCCACCTGCTCAATCAGGCATTGCTCAACGGGTTGAAGGGGTTACAGGGAGCCAACGCAGCACTGCTGGGCCTGATCATAGGCTTGATGATGGCCTTCGATATGGGCGGACCGGTCAATAAGGCGGCCTATGCGTTTTCGACTGGGCTGTTGCTTGACCCCCACAATCCTGTCTATCTGCCTATGGCCGTATCGATGGCCGCTGGCATGACGCCCCCACTTGGTCTGGCCTTGGCGACTGTGCTGTTCAAGAATCGCTTTACGCATGATGAGCGGGAAGCGGGCAAGGCTGCGTGGGTGCTCGGGTTGTCCTTTATCACCGAAGGGGCCATTCCCTTTGCCGCAGAAGATCCGTTCCGCGTGATCCCCTCCATCATGGTCGGCTCAGCGGTGACCGGAGCGTTGTCAGCACTCTTCGGGTGCCAACTGCACGTTCCCCATGGAGGCATCTGGGTGATGTTCATCCCTGGTGTGGTCAGCAACCTGCCCCTATTCCTTCTCTCGATCCTCATCGGGATCGTGGTGACGGCAGGCGCACTGTTTATCCTCAAACGCCCCATTGCCGTTGAGGAAGAAGCCGCGGTTGCTGTTCCAGCAACCGCGTAGAGCGTCGCGATTCGCAAAACAGGATTCTAGATAGAATGCGGCGTGAGGACCCCTTACTTTAGGTATAGGGGTGAAACGCCGCCCGCCCACAGGCCGAAACGCTTGATATTCTACACGGTACGTGCTACATTATCGAACATGAAACAGAAACGCGCTTATCAGTATCGAATATACCCGACCGACGAGCAAAAGAAGACTCTTGCTCGGACCTTTGGGTGTGTGCGTTTCGTCTACAATTGGGCACTTCGACTCAGGACGGATGCCTACTACGAGCGTCAGGAACGTCTCTACTACAGCGACACTTCTGCTCGTCTCACCGCTCTCAAGGGCCAGCCTGAGTATAGTTGGTTGAATGAAGTTGCCGCTGTCCCCTTGCAGCAATCGCTTCGGCACCTGGATAAAGCCTTCAAGAACTTCTTTGAAGGGCGTGCTGACTACCCAAAGTTTCATAGCAGGCATGGGGAGCAATCCGCTACTTACGTAGGTACTGCCTTCAAGTGGGATGGAACTACTCTCACGCTCGCCAGGATGGATACAGCTCTGAATATTGTGTGGAGTCGCCCACTTCCCAAAGGATGCAAGCCCACGACCGTTACCATTACCAAGGACAAGGCTTCCCGCTACTTCCTCTCCATCCTGGTAGAAGAGGATATCAAGCACTTGCCTAGAGTGAAGAAGCAAGTGGGGCTTGATCTTGGCTTGAAGAGTATGGTTATCACTTCCGATGGTGAACACGTGGGCAATCCACGGTACCGACGCTCGGATGAGAAGAAACTTGCCAAGGCTGCCCGTCGCCTCAGCAAAAAGAAGAAGGGGAGTAAGAACCGTGCTAAGGCCAGGCTCAAGGTCGCTAAGGCACACGCCAAGATAGCTGATAGGCGGAGAGATTATCAACAGAAGCTCTCGACCCGCATTATTCGTGAGAACCAAACAATATGCATCGAGAGTCTGCAAGTCAAGAACATGGTCAAGAACCACTCCCTGGCTTCGAGTATTAGCGATGTGGGTTGGAGTGAGTTTACCCGCCAACTTGAGTACAAGGCAGAGTGGTATGGGAGAACCCTTATCAAGATTGATAAGTGGTACCCATCTTCTAAGCGTTGTCACTGCTGTGGACATGTCCTTGACTCACTTTCATTAGATGAACGGTTCTGGATGTGTCCTGAATGTAAGGCATTCCATGACCGTGATATCAATGCTGCAAAGAATGTGTTGGCTGCCGGACTGGCAGTGTCAGCCTGCGGAGAGGCTGTAAGACCTGGACGGGCTAAGGCCCTTTCAGGCAGGGCTCGGTGAAACAGGAAAGCTCACCCGCGAGGGTGGGAGTCCCCCGCATTTATGCGCGGGGAGGATGTCAATGCCCATAGTGACTGCCACAGCCGCTAGACCCAGCTTTTTTTAGGAATATCTTATTGGTTGTGTACCTGGCCTATACTTTATGTAGGTCAGTGGAAGAACGACCGATCCTAAGGAGCAGAACTGATGGGATCCGAACAGTTTCGCTGGATTGGAAAGTCGCTCCCTCGAGTAGAGGATGAACGCCTGATGCGTGGGGCCGGGCACTATATCGATGATTTAGAGCCCTTTCCCGGATGCAAAGTTGCCGCTATAGTTCGAAGCCCCTATGCGCATGCCTACATACAGCACATCGATGTGGAGGCAGCCCTTCAGGTTCCAGGAGTCGTGGGAGTCATTACGGGAGCCGATGTGCAGCGGGAGATGCGACCTTTCCCTGTAGGAGTGCCGGCACCTATCGAGTATTACCCAATGGCGATAGACAAGGTACGATTCGTTGGTGAGCCGGTAGCAGTCGTCGTAGCCGATTCACGTTACATTGCGGAAGATGCAGCAGAACACGTGCATGTGGAGTACGATCCGCTGCCAGCGATCATGGGTGTCGAAGCCGCGATTCAACCGGGGAGTGCAGTTTTACATGAAAACGTGGGGAGCAATATTGCCAATCATCGCATCTTCTCCTATGGAGAATGGGAAAAGGCCCTGAAAGATGCTCCTCATGTTATCAGCGCTCGTTTTGAATTTCCCAAAACCAATGCAACACCTATAGAGACGTACGGAGTGATAGCCAATTACACTCCTGGAATCAATGAGTACACCGTTTGGGCAAACTTTCATGGTCCCTTCACTCTGCATACTGTGATGGCCCAGGCGCTAAAAATTGGTACTCAACAGTTACGCCTGTGTGTTCCCGCTGATATTGGCGGCTCCTACGGAATCAAGTCCGCGGTCTATCCATATATTACGCTGATCGCTCTGGCCTCTAAGCTATTAGGGTGTCCTGTGCGCTGGATTGAAGATCGAATTGAGCATCTCAAAGCAAGCTCGAGCGGAACTGACAGGGTTTCCTATATCACCGGTGCGCTTGATGAGAATGGTCGCGTACTTGCCCTGAAGTTGACGCAGTACGATGACGTTGGGGCTTATATCCGAGCGCCAGAACCTGCCACGCTGTATCGAACACATGGTGATACCACTGGAGCATATGATATTCCTGCACTGTACATGGACAACTATGCAATCATGACGAATCGTTTGCCGACAGGTCTGATTCGCGGCTACGGTGGACCACAACTGTACTTTACATTAGAGCGTTTGATGGATATCGCGGCACATCGTCTGGGCCTTGATCCTACGGAGATACGACGGCGAAATTTCATTCGGTCCGACCAATTCCCTTACCGCACGCTCACAGGTGGACTCTATGATAGCGGTAACTATGAGGCTGTGCTGGACAAGGCGCTCGAGCTTAGTAACTACCGGGCTTTTCGCGAGGACCAGCAGCGTAGCCGAAATGGAACGGGGCAAGGACCGCTTCTGGGTATTGGAATGGCAGCCGTTGTCGAACCGTCTGGTTCAAATATGGGCTATCTCGGTGTTGCATTTAGCGCAGAAGAGCGAGCCAGGCAATTGCCGAAGTCGGGTTGCACCGCCGCGGCCACTGTAGCTATAGATGCGCTTGGCGGCATCACAGTGCGTATTGACACTACACCGGAAGGCCAGGGGCATGAGACGGTGGTGCAGCAAATCGTAGCAGAAGTGCTGGATGTGGAGCCGCGCAGCATTCGCGTCATGCATCCGAGCAACTGCAAGTTCCCGAAGCAGCGCTGCGGCTACAGGCAGGCCGCGTCTATCATGGCGATAAGGATACGGGTCTCTCGATTCGACGCCTGGCTGGATTGACGCATTGGAGTCCGACAGAGCTTCCAAGGGGTATCGAACCTGGAGTATATGAGACCTGTTATTACACGATTCCGACGGTCACACCACCGAACGAAAAAGATCAGGTGAATTCATCGGCTACCTACGGATTCCTCGTCGACGTTGTCAAGGTTCAGATCGACCCCGAAACCGCAGAAATAAAAGTGCTGGACTACATCACAGTCCACGATGCGGGGCGACTACTGAATCCCAAGCTGGCTCACGGTCAGATTTTAGGTGGCCTGGCGCATGGACTTGGTAGTGCTCTCTTTGAGGAGATGGTCTATGACGAGCAGGGCCAATTGCTTAACGGCTCGTTTATGGATTATCTTTGTCCGACAGTTGGCGAAATGCCTGCAGTGGAAATAGCGCACCAGGAAACGGCTTCTCCTCTCACGCCACTTGGAGCGAAGGGACTTGGCGAGGGAAATACGATGAGCGTTGGAGCGGCGATTGCCAATGCCGTAGCAGATGCCCTCGGTGTAGAGCCTACTGTCTTGCCCCTCTCTCCAACACGGATATGGGATTTGCTTTGCCAGAGGAATGTGCCTGCTGTACAGCCGAAAAGAGAGGAATCACATGAAACCATCGGCATTTGACTATATTCGTGTCGATACACTGGATGAAGCTCTCTCTGTTCTGGCAGACAGTGATCTCGAAGCCAAAGTGCTCGCTGGCGGTCAGAGCTTGCTCCCGATGTTGAATATGCGGCTGGCACGGCCAAAAACACTGGTTGATATTAATCGGCTTGCTGCATTAGCAACATTAGGGCGAGTAGAAACGGACCTGGCACCCACAAGGGGCAACCCCACGATAAATCGGGGGTCTACAACATTTCTGGAAGTTGGAGCATTGGTCCGGCAGCGCCAGCTTGAACGATACGCTTTAGAGGAACCACGTTCCAGACTCATCCATACAGCACTGACATATGTTGGACATCCGCAAACAAGAAATCAGGGAACGGTAGGGGGGAGCCTGGCACATGCTGATCCATCTGCCGAGCTTCCATTGCTCTTTCTCACATTAGGTGGGACTGCCTTTATGCGCAGTACACGCGGCGAAAGGCAGGTGGCAGTAGAGGAGTTTTTTCAGTCCTATTTCACCACCGCAATCGAGCCGGACGAGATGTTGACGAAAACGCTGTGGCGGCTCCCTGCACCTGAGGAGGGCATAGCTTTCAAGGAGTACCGACGGCGCCATGGCGATTTTGCTCTTCTGGCCGCAGCCTGCACGATGAAAATAGGGCGCGATCGAACAGTGGAGCATCTGCGGCTTGGTCTGGGTGGTGTAGCTGACAGGCCGCTGCTTGTGGACGAAGTACGAGGGTTAGTCGGTGAGCATTGGACAAAGGAGGGTGTGAGAACGGTAGCAGAGGCAGTCGTCAACCGGTTGGATTTCGCAGACAACTACCAGGCATCCTCTTCGTACCGCCGGCAATTAGCAACCGTTCTGATCTCTTCTGTCTTAGATGCCGCGTATGAGGACGCAACGGCAAAGGAGGAAAATCATGGAGTGGATCAAGGCTGATACGTTGACACCCGTTACTCTGCATGTCAATGGCCACCGGTATCGTGCCGCGATTGAGCCGCGCATGCTGCTGAGCGATTTCCTGCGCCAGGAGTGCGGGCTTACAGGAACGCACGTTGGCTGTGAACATGGAGTGTGCGGCGCATGTACAGTGCTGGTGAATGGCGAGGCCGTCCGAAGCTGCCTGATGCTTGCAGTGTCCGTAACGGATGCTGAGATTACCACGATAGAAGGTCTAGCTAGACACCCCGACTTTCCCGCCGTGTATCAAGCCTTCACTGAAAACCACGCCTTGCAATGTGGCTTTTGCACGCCAGGAATTGTGGTATCAGCTATGGCAGAAGTGGTGGGATGTAAGAAGCAAGAAGAGGAGATTGTCGATGTTCTGAGTGGACATCTCTGTCGCTGCACAGGCTATCACGGCATCATGTCAGCGTTACGGCAATTAACGTAGGCCGCTAACTATGGAGGCGCGCTTATGAGGCACATGGGTTATCCGCACCTAATCATGAGGGGAAACTGAAGAATCCCTGGGAAGGATGAATTCAGATGCATCTCGCTCAATACTTCGTTCAAGCTGTCAAGCGATTTCCAGAAGCAACCGCTGTGGTAGATGACCAGGTTCGCTGGTCATACCAGAATCTTTATGAAGAGGTCTCAGCGGTTGTTGCCAATATGCAGCAATTAGGTGTGAAGCAGGGCGACCACGTGCTGGTCGTCTTGAAAAATCGCCGCGAAAATCTGGTCATCTATTGGACGTGTCAGTTGTTAGGGCTCATCTATACGCCCGTCAATTTCCGCATGTCGCTTGCCGAGCTTGTCTACTGCATTGGTGATGCAGCACCAGTCCTTGTCTTCTTTGAGGAAGAAAACCGTGCAACAATTGAAGCTGCCCTCAAACAAGCGCAAAGCTCATCCAGGGCTTATGCTGTTGGTGCAAGCGCTGGCTCAGATACCTTTGAGGACTTACGACGGCGTGGAGCGTCTCTGCAAGCAATGCCAACTCCTTCTGATGATGTCATTGCCATCTTGCTCTACACTTCGGGAACAACGGGGCGCCCTAAAGGTGTTCCACGCTCTCATCTCAATGAAGCAAGCGCTGCTGAGGCCCATATAATTCAAAACCAGTATACGCTCTTTGAGAGTACCATTGGCGTGATGCCGTTTTATCATACGATGGGTATGCGCACTCTGCTGGTGACTACTTTCCTCAATGGAAAACTTGTTTTGCTGCCCACCCACGATAAATTGGGCTCCCACGATAAATCGGGGAGCTACGGGCCACAGGCAGCCTTAGAGCTTCTCGCCCAGGAAAAAATTACGAGCCTGTACCTGGTGCCCACCTTATACTATGATCTTGTGAGCCGTCCTCAATTTGATCAGTATGATCTGCGAGCGCTTACCAAGATAGGATACGCTGGGGCTGCAATGACCTCGACGCTTACGCAGGCTTGTTTTGAGCGTTTTCGTCCGGAAGTCTTTGTGAACCATTTTGGCAGTTCTGAGGTGTATACCTTCACGATCTGCTCGTGGCTGGATCGGAAACCTACCTGTGCTGGTCGGCCAGGCTTTCACGAGGAGGTACGTATCGTAACGGCTGACCCTACGCGGTACGTTCTTCCTGATGAAATAGTTGGCACAGACACACCAGGTGAGGTGATTGTCAGCCTCTCTTCACCGGAAGCCTTCAAGGGGTATTGGCATCGACCAGATGCCAATGAGAAGGCACTTCGCCAGGGTTGGTATTTCACAGGCGATGTCGGCGTGTGGGACGAGGATGGAGACCTGTGGGTCCAGGGGAGAGTGGATGACATGCTCATTTCCGGTGGAGAGAATATCCATCCTCTGGAAGTTGAAGATGTACTCGCGCAGCATCCCAGAGTTACCGAGGTTGCCGTGGCAGGGCTGCCAGATGAGCGCTGGGGACAGATTGTGACCGCATTTGTTGTGCCAGCAGATGCCTATCTGACTGCTGAGGAACTCGACCAATTTGCTCTAGCGAACCCGCAGCTAGCGAGGTTCAAACGTCCGAGACGCTACGTGTTCATCAAAGAAGTCCCAAAATCTGCGGTAGGGAAGATTCTGCGGCGCAAATTGCAGGCGGGAGAGTACGAAATCTACGACATGCCGGCTCAGCAATAAATGAAATCAGGAAGGATAAGCAATTATGACGGAGCATCCAGATTCCATTTTGCGTGTGGAGTATCGCAGTGATAAGCCAGTAGCAGTATTGACTTTCGATGCGCCTCCACTTAACATCATTACTATCCCGACACGCGAACAATTTGGGGCAGTGTTCCGGGAAATTGAGGCGAATGATGCAGTGCGTGTCATCATAGTGCGCGGGGCAGGTGAACATTTCTCTTCTGGGGGAGATGTTGTAGGGTTTCTCAAGGTCACTCCTGAATACATCAGTCATTTTGCAGAGAATGTCGCGGCTCCAGAGCGCTGTTCCAAACCAGTAATAGCTCGTCTCTCAGGGTACGCTCTCGGTGTTGGATTGGAGATTGCACTGGCCTGCGATTTTCGCATTGCATCTGAGACTACACAGATCGGGCTTCCTGAAATGCGCCTTGGCATGATTCCTGGGAGTGGTGGGACGCAACGCATTGCACGTATGGCTGGACTTGGTCGAGCAATGGACATGATTTTGCGGGCACGACGTATTGCTGCAGAGGAAGCCAAGTTCTGGGGGCTGCTCACGGAGGTAGTGTCGATGAGTGAGCTTGATGCACGTGTAGATGCTCTGGTCGATGAGCTGTTAGTATTTTCACCGCTGGCCTACTGTTTAGGAAAGCAGGCGCTCCATGCGTCGATGGAGGTTCCGCTGAGCGCTGGCCTGGCTTTAGAGGGAAGAATGTATGGCTTTTTGCGTACGACGGAGGATTTCCGCGAAGGGGTGCAAGCCTTTAAGGAAAAACGTCGGCCGCACTTTCAGGGGAAGTGAGAGGTATGTATGATGCGTTTTCAAGATCTGTTTCAAGTGCAGAAGGCTTCTGGTGAGCCTGTGATGATAGGTGATCTCAGTATTACTCCGCAATCTCAGGCAATCATCATTCGCTTGCCCAAGGGGGCACTTGTTTGGAATCGCCCAACTGCCATCCTTGTGAAACGGGGTACGCAGGTGAAACAGATCCCAATCGTCGATTTCACCCGTAGCCTCCAGATGGGGCTACTCGGCTTCGGTGTGGTAATCACCATTATCAGTTTAGTCAAGTTCGCACGACGAAAGGAGCAAGTACCATGATCGATACTAAGAGCAATTTTCTCTCATTCGCAGACAAGAGGGATGAAACTCTTTCCAGGGTTGTGGAGAAGATTTACTCCGCCGCCCAGCCTGGTGCCGTATATAGTGAGCCGGTCGTATCTGGCAACTACACCATCATCACGGCCAGCGAGGTCACTGCCGGGGGTGGGTTCGGTTCTGGGCTTGGTTTTGGTCCGACAAAGGGTCCAGCAGAGAAGCAATCAGGTGAGGAGGTGTCTCAATCGCAGCAGACCAGCAGGGGCGGGGGCGGCATCGGTGGAGGTGGAGCGTCGAATGGGCGACCGGTTGCCATTATTATCATCGGGCCAGGCGGAGTCACAGTCAAGCCAGTGTTTGATATGACCAAGATCGCTCTGGCGAGTATAACGGCAATGGGTGCGATGCTGGTGGCGCTCAGGAAGATCCTCAAAGCGAGCAGGGGATAATCGATCCGACTGAGGTTTCAGCTATGCCTGCCTGATTTCGCCTTCATCTGAGCAGTGTGCGCGGAGAGGACGCTGGCTGTGCTGCTCGGATACGTCACGCGACACCCGTTATAGTTGGGATAAAGTGTGCCGTCGTCCTGTTGACCTGTCAATATCCAGAACCGATCACCATCAAGAATGACTTTGTGCCGTGGACGTGGAGCCAGGTATCCCAGGGCGATAAGGTCTACGCCATTCCCCAGGATAGCGGTCCCATGGGCCTGCTCTACCGCACGGACATCTTCGCTCAGTACCACCTGCCCGTCCCGACGACCTGGGCCCAGTCGCGCAGGAGGCTGTTGCGTTGCACAAGGCCAATCCACAGATTTACATGACCGACTTTCCTCCAGGCGACCCAGGCTGGTTCAACGGCCTGTCCTGGCAGGCCGGCTCGCGCCCCTTCAAGGTTAACGGCACCAATGTATCGATCCACCTCGATGATGCGCCCGCCTTGCAAGTCGCCAACTATTGGGGTACTCTGATCAATCAGAAGGTCATACAAACAGCGCCCGACTTTACCAACGACTGGTACGCCGGACTGGGCAAGGGCATCTATGCAACCTGGATCACCGCCGCGTGGGGACCTGTTTTCCTCTCCGGTGTGGCCGCGCAGTCATCCGGCAAGTGGCGTGCAGCCCCCCTGCCGCATTGGACGCCCGGAGCCACCGCCACCAGCAACTGGGGTGGGTCAACGGATGCCGTGACGACCCAGAGCCAGCACCCCAAGGAGGCAACGGAGTTCGCCATGTGGTTGAACGACAATAAGCAGTCCACCCTGGAGCTTAATCAGAAGCAGTTCCTCTTCCCGGTAGTGAAGAGCGTGCTGAGCGATCCGAGCTTCAATGCTCCCTTATCCTTCTATGGCAACCAGCAGGTAAACCAGATTTTTGCGTCGGCCTCCAACAACGTGGATACGAGCTTCCAATGGAGCCCGTTCCAGGACTACGTCTATACCCAGCTAGGCGATCAACTGGGCTCAGCCATCAGCGGCAAGATCACCTTTGAGCAGGCGATGCACAATTTGCAAAACAACGTCGTCAACTACGCCAAGTCCCAGGGCTTTACCGTCACTAGCTAAGGTGGGCATGCTGCCTGCGATTGGCAACATCGTGACGTGGCAGTACACCGGCTATAACATGATCATCATGTACGCGGCGTTGCAGGCTATTCCACCAGACCTTTATGAAGCAGCACTGGTGGACGGGGCAACTGGATGGGAAGTGGCGCGCTACATCAAGATACCACTGATCGCACCTGCTATCGTTTTGACCTGTGTTTTTTCCATCATTGGCAGCCTACAGCTTTTCACCGAGCCATCGATTATGAGTACGCTTGCGCCGACGGTAATTCAAGACCACTATACTCCTAATCTCTACGCCTACACCCTTGCCTTCACCAACCAGCAATACAACTACTCCGCCGCCATCTCGTTTACGCTCGGTGCGATTGTTTTCGTATGCTCATACATCTTCATGTTCGCAACGAACCGGGGGAGGGCCCGCTAATGGCTATAGTTCTTCCAGCATCCAAGTCTAATAAGGCATCCCAAGCTGTTCAGAAAGGCATCCGACGCACTGGTTGGACATGCCGGAATCTCGCTACCGCGTTCTTGCTGGTGCTCCTGGTGTATTTCCTGCTCCCGTTTTTCTGGCTGATCGTCTCTACCACCAAAACGAACCAAGAATTGTTCACGACGTTCGGCCTGTGGTTTGCCTCCGATTTCAACTTCTACCACAACCTCAGCGACCTTTTCACGCACGATAATGGTGTCTTCCTCACCTGGCTGTGGAATACGACCTACTACGCCGTCATTAGCGCTGTTGGTGCCTCTCTGATCGCTACAATGGCCGGTTACGCCTTTACCAAGTTTCAGTTTCCGGGGCGTACCCCTGTGTTTGCCATCATTCTGGGCTCGATCATGGTCCCCGGTACTGCTCTGGTGATACCGATCTATTTGCTGCTCAGCAAAGTTGGGCTGATCAACACACCTCTCGCCGTGATCCTACCTTCTCTCGTCAGTCCGCTGGGTGTCTATCTGATGCGTATCTATGCAGAGCAGGCCGTTCCTGATGAGTTATTGGATGGCGCCCGTGTCGATGGGGCTGGCGAAATACGCATCTTTCGGAGTGTAGCGCTGCGGCTTCTCGCGCCCGGCTTTGTGACGGTGCTGCTGTTTTCGTTTGTGGCTACATGGAACAACTACTTTCTGCCCCTGCTAGTCCTGAGCGACCCCACGTACTACCCACTCACCCTGGGGCTGGCATCGTGGAATGCTCAGGCGAGCGCGAACGGTGGAGCTCAGCTTCTGTATACCCTGGTTGTAACGGGGGCGCTGGTGTCTATCGTTCCCCTGATAATAGCCTTCCTTTTCTTACAACGGTTCTGGCAGGGCGGCTTGTCGTTCGGCAGCGTGAAATCGTGAAGCGAGGTACCGCATGGTCGAGATTATGAAAGCCCTACTGCTCAAAGGCCCTGGTGAAGCCATTTTAACTGAACTTGAGAAGCCCTCAATCGGCCCGGAGGAGGTACTGATCCGCTCCCGTGCGGTCGGCATCTGCGGCAGCGACGTGGAACTCTACCGGGGCATCCGGCCGCAAGGCTACTACCGCTACCCGGTTGTGCCTGGCCATGAATGGGCGGGTGAAGTGGTTGCCATTGGTGAGCGCGTACGCACTATCTCACCAGGCGACAAGGTGGTAGCGGAGGGCTTCCTGTTCTGCGGCACCTGTCGCAATTGTCGCACGGGATTGACCAACTTATGCGAAGCTGGCTACGAAGAAATCGGCTTCACACGCACCGGGGGGCTCGCAGAGTATGTCGCTGTTCCGGCGCGGCTGGTGCATATCCTGCCTGGCAATGCCTCACTTGAGGAGGCAGCACTGCTCGAGCCGACAGCAGTGGTAGCGCACGCCTTCCTGCGGTCGCAGCCACGAGCTGGTGATAGCGTCGTTGTAGTGGGAGATGGTACCATCGGCTTGCTGGCCGTACAACTGGCACGCTTATTCAGTCCTGCTATCCTCGTGCTGATCGGCTCTCGCAATGAACGCTTAGAACTGGGCCGTCAACTGGGCGCTACACACACGCACAACTCCAGGGGGAGCGACCCTGAGCCTCTGATACGCTCATTAACGGGAGGCCAGGGGGCAGACCTCGTATTCGAAGGGGGCAACCGCCCCGCGGGGGTCGAGCAGGCCCTGCGACTGGCACGCAGAGGCGGCACAGTAGTGCTGGAGGGTATCGCTGGTTCTGGCGCCCACCTCAGCTTAGAGAGCGACACCTTCGTACTCAAGCACCTGGCAGTGCTGGGCATCTTCGGGGCCTCCTCAGCAGCCTGGACCTACGCTGTGCAAATCTTCCGCGCTGGCTTGCTGAATTTAGCTCCGCTCATCACGCACCGCTTTGCACTGGATGAGTATCAGACCGCGCTGGATACGTTGATCAGTCGTCAAACGAAGATGCTCAAAGTGCTGATCGTCCACGACGGAGACCAGACAGGAGAGGAGCAATGAGACCGGCACAACTTCCGAGTACAGTCATGGATATCCTCGATACGCAGCTTCCACAAGACGCTATTGCCTTCTGGTGGCTGGGTCAGGCCGGCTTCATAATGCGCAGCAGCAGTTCCATCATCTACCTTGACCCCTTTCTTTCTGAGCATCCCGCCCGCTTGATACCGCCGCTCTTCGCAGCAGAGGTTGGACCGCCCGCCGACCTGGTCTTCTGCACCCATGAACACTGGGACCACCTCGACCCACAAACCCTGCGCAGTCTGGCAAATGCGTCACCACGGGCCCGCTTTGTAGTACCCTTGCCAATCGTAGATCAGGTGACGGCGCTCGATATTTCACCTGATCGCGTGTTGGGTGTTCAGCCCGGGGAAGAACTGGACCTGGGCGAGGTTAAACTCTTTCCTGTTCCGGCCTTGCACGGCCTGAAAGCACCGCCCGCCGTCTACGACTTTGGTTTCGTCGAGCATGATGGTAAGAGCCTCTACCGCTTTCTCGGTTACGTCATTGAGATGGCAGGCATCCGGGTATATTCCGCCGGCGACACCATTGCCTTTGACGGCCTGGTCGAGCGCCTGCGCGAGCTTGCAGTGGATATTGCGCTGCTCCCGATCAATGGCCGCAGCTATTTCCGGGAACAGCTCGACATCGTGGGCAACCTGGATGAACGCGAGGCCGCCGACCTGGCTGCCGCCGCGAGTGTGAAGTTGCTCGTGCCGACACACTATGAGATGTTCGCCGCCAACCAGGGCAGACCCGGTGTACTGGTAGACTATGTGCGGGTCCATCACCCCACGCTCACTTGCTACGTCCCCGCACATGGACGGCGCTTCACTTACATGAAAGGAGACCTGCATTAATGGAGGTAACACGACGTTTCCTCGAAGGCATGGGGTTGCCTCCCGGCGACTTGCATGCTCTACCGAGCAGCACGAAACGTTTTCCTGACGGAGCACAGTACCGCGTTGAGATTCCCAGCACAGAAGGGCCGGACGCGCTGGCAGCGATCATCGAGGAGGCTGACCGCTATCAGCCCGGCAACTGCTATAGAGATGGCGCGCGAGCTTGAGCCATTGAAACCATCCTGGGTCGAGGAGCTGGTCCCACCGGAGAACCTGGCAGCGCTCAAGAAAGCATCCGAAAAGATCACCATCCCCGTAGCGACCGGCGAGCGTATCCATACCCGCTATGAGTATCGTCAGCTCTTCGAACTCCAGGCCGCTGATATCTCCAGCCCGACATCACCCACTTCGGTGGCCTCCTCGAAACGAAGAAGCTTGCTGCCTGGGCTGAGACATACTATATGCTGGTTGCGCCGCACAACGTAGGAGGACCGGTTTCAACGGCTACAGCTCTCCACTTCGCTGCTTCCACACCCAATTTCAAAATCCAGGAGCACTTCAACGACTTCACAGAGGAGTGGGTGAAGGCCGCTGCACCAGGGAATCCCGAGGTAGTAAACGGGTACTTCACGCTCCCGCAGGGGCCAGGGCTTGGCGTGAAGCTGAATGAGGATGTCATTCGAGAGCACCCCCAGCAACGGATTTTCTTCAACTTGTTTGCCGAGAACTGGCATCGTCGTCAGGCCGTGCGGCCAACCTCGACCGAAGGTCCACAATCGTCCAAGTGAATAGATTCCCCCTTTCCTCCTCCTCTTTCGAAAGAATTGTCTCAAACGTATGGTCCTTTGGTCACATTTTGTATGGAGATATTGGTACTTTTGCTCAACAAGTATATACTGAACTTATCTGACATCATTTGACACATGAAGAAGATCGCCCGGGCAAAAAATCATGATACTTGCAAGGCCTGGTCGCGAGAAGCTTCCTTAGAAGGAGCGTATTGCTTGAAAAAAACTGCGGCGTTTTGTCTAGGTATGCTGCTTGGCCTGGTTATCATCCTCATGAATTTAACCCCTTTGCGCCTGCTGGACTACGCGGCAATTGAAGTTCTATCACTGGCTCCTCATGAAGTTCCTAACGCAGCACCAAATGTCATTCCCAGTCTGCGTGAGTGGCAGGGGAGCAAGGGATACTTTACGTTGAGTTCAACTTCTCGCATTGCCATCGATCCCTCATACACGGCACAACTAAAGAATACGGCGAAGGTTTTTCAAGACGATCTCTTCGCTGTGACGAGGCATACACTACCTTTAGTCACGACGAATACACCGACGGCGGGTGATTTTTTCCTCACGCTACACAACCTCGATCCTGCTATAGGCAACGAAGGCTATTTCCTCCAGGCGGACGACAAGGTCGTGATTAGTGCCCATACACCTGCAGGAGTCTTCTACGGTACCCGCACCGCCTTGCAAATTCTACTCCAGGACCCCACCAAAACGCATATCCCCAAAGGCCTGGCAAGAGATTATCCACAGTATGCAGAACGTGGCTTCATGCTGGACGTTGGTCGCAAGTTCTTCTCCATCCGCAGCCTGGAAAACTACGTGAAATTCATGGCGTGGTATAAAATGAATGATTTTCACCTTCACTTCAACGACAATGAAGCCGATGGTGGAAATAGCCCGGATTGGATGCACAAATATGCTGCTTTCCGCCTCAACAGCGATCGCTTCCCTGGCCTGGCGGCTCGAGACGGGTCTTATAGCAGGCAGGATATCCGCGAATTGCAAGCAATTGCCAGAGCCTATGCCGTCACGATTACCCCAGAAATTGACGCACCGGCCCACGATCTGGCTTTCACACAATACCGCCCAGACCTTACCAGTCCAGACTCCTCAAAAGAGTTTCTCGATCTGAATAACCCCAACACCTACACCTTCATGAATGCTATCTGGGACGAGTTTCTTCCATGGTTTAATAGCAGACAGGTAGATATTGGCGCAGATGAGTACTCTCCACGTGACGCAGACAAATACAGGCAGTTTATCAACACCTATGATGCTTACCTGAGAAGCAAAGGGAAGACGATCAGAATGTGGGGCTCCCTGACCAGGATGCGGAGTGACGTCAAGGTAAACCCTGACATCGTCATAGACGACTGGAATAATGGCTGGTCCAACCCAGTGGACATGGTGCATGAAGGATATGCGATCATCAACGCGAATGACAATCTTCTCTACATCGTCCCCAAAACTGGCTACTACCATGACTATTTAGATGCACAGACACTATACGAGCACTGGGAGCCGTATATATTCAGCCTCACCGACCCAGGTCTCAATCTACAACCAGGCAACCCGCACTTGTTAGGTGGCATGTTCTCGGAATGGAACGACAAACTCGGCAGTCTTATCAGTGATGCCGATGTCTATAACAGAGTTAAGCCCGCCATGCAAACGCTGAGTCAGAAACTGTGGAGTGGCACAACTGCGGGCATGTCCTATGACAATTTCCAACAGCTCGCCCAGATCATTGGTGAGGCCCCGAATACACATCTACCGCAATCGACATCCTGGTGATCGGACACACCACCGGTGAAGAGTGCAGAGTACGTCATCTGCTCTCGTGTTCTTGTCCAAACGTCTGTCACACTCAGTGTTATTATATTATCATCATCGCTGCGCCTGTATGCTACAATAGAGCCATGCTAAGAACGCTCACAGTCAATCGCTATGTCACCCCACTGCGGGAAGGGGGCTCGCTGCCAGCCATTGTAGAGGCCGATGATGATGGCCTTTACGTGCTGAAATTTCGTGGAGCAGGTCAAGGACCAAAAGCCTTGATCGCTGAACTGGTAGCCGGAGAGCTTGGCCGTGCTCTGGGACTATCTGTTCCCGAAATCGTCCTTATGGAACTTGATCCCGTACTCGGTCGTTCCGAGCCGGACTTTGAGATCCAAGCCCTGATCAAGGCAAGCACAGGCCTCAATCTCGGCCTGGACTACTTGCCTGGAGCTCTCGCCTTCAACCCGCTCGATGCTGACAGGCTCGATCCCCTGCTTGCCTCCTCAATCGTGTGGTTCGATGCATACGTGACCAACGTAGACCGCACACGGCGCAATACCAACATGCTCTTCTGGCACAGGCGGCTGATGCTCATCGACCACGGTTCTGCGCTCTACTTCCATCACAGTACCGGGGATTACCTTGCTCGCAGCCACAGCCCGTTTCCTCCCATCAAAGAGCATGTTCTTCTTCCCACAGCCAGTGCCCTTGAGGAGGCAGACGCACTCCTGAAAGGACTTCTCACGCCAGAGGCAATTCAGGAGACGGTCAAAGCGATTCCCGAGAGCTGGCTCGACTCTGACCCGTTCTTTGCCGACCGTGATTTGCATCGTGATGCCTACCAGGCGTACCTACTCGACCGTCTGGCAGCTTCGCATTACTTCGTGGAGGAGGCCTTGCGTGCACGCGCTCAGCTCCTATGATTACGCGATCATCCGGGTCGTCCCCAATGTTGAGCGCGGTGAGTGCCTCAATGTCGGTGTGCTGCTCTTTTGTCGCACGCTGCGCTTTCTCGGAGTACGTATTCACCTGGATCAGACAAGATTGCTCACCCTGGCACCCGACCTTGATCTTGCCAGGATCCAGCAGCAACTGGACGACATAGTACACATTTGCAAGGGGGGACCGGAAGCAGGACTGCTAAGTAATATGTCACAGTCTGAGCGTTTTCACTGGCTAGTATCTCCGCGCAGCACGATCATCCAGACTTCACACGTTCATGTGGGTCTATGTGCAGATCCTGAGGCAACTCTTGAGCACCTGCTCGAGACGATGGTTTACCACTAGCGCCCTGTCAAAGTTCAATCGACGTGTGAAATGTAGTGGCAGGGAGTAGAGTGGGGCGGCGGATGGGCCCTTGCGGCTGCCAGGCCCCCACTAGCATTCCTGGCACGATATGGGTTATGATAGAGATGAGATAATTAGTTCAAGAGAGTGCTAGATGGAGCTACATGAAGGCAGAACAACAGGACGATAACACCCCCGCAGCTTCTCTCTCTTCGTTGGAAGATATGTCGGTAGGATCATTTCGCAGTGTGTTGAAGAATCGCTCGTTCTTACTGCTCTGGTTAGCACAACTGCTTTCACTGACCGTCTTTAATGCCGCCAATTATGGTGTCATTGCCTTCGTGACGTCGGTCACTCACTCAACGGTGATGGTCGGCTTTGCTATCATCTCCTTCACACTTCCCGCCGTACCGTTTAGCTTGCTTGCAGGGGTCTATGTCGATTACCTTGACAAGCGACTCATACTCTGGGTAAGCAATGCACTGCGAGCTGCTTCCACAGGAATGATCGCGCTAGCTCTACTCTTGAACCCGCATTCGGTCATTCCAGTCTTCTTCCTGGCATTTGTCATCTCACTGATTACACAGTTCTTTATGCCAGCTGAGGCGTCGTCTATCCCTTTGCTCGTGGACAGGAACGACCTGGTGCCCGCGCTTTCGCTGTTCAACATCACACAAACCATAGCACAAGCTGTTGGTTATTTGGTCATTGGTGGGCTCATCACGTCCCTCTTTCAACCCTTTCATCTTTCACTCGGCTTTATCAATGTGCAGGTCCTATCCTTTGATATCCTTTTCACGATTGTCTCCATTGTCTACATCATCTGTACATTGCTGATCCTGGCGATTCCTGCAAATGCTTTGAAGCAGGAGCAGAGCGAAGAACCGGAGTTGCTCAGATCGCTTGGGAAGCAGACGTGGAAGATTATACGACACGACGTGAGAGAAACATGGGCCTACATTGGCAAAGATCGCCAGTTGATGCTCGCCCTACTGCAAGTCACGTTCGTCGGCGTCTTGCTGCTGGTGATCGGGGAGCTGGTCGGACCATATGTCGTTAATGTCTTGCATCAGCCCTTCCAGGAGATGCCACTCATTTTAGCCCCAGCAGGTGTTGGCCTGGTGCTTGGCGGACTGATAATGCCCTACTTAACACACAGGTTGGGCAAAAGTCGCAGCATCACACTGGGTAGCATCTGTACTGCTGCAGGTCTGATACTTATACCTATCAGTCGCTTCATCTGGTCCCAGTTGGCTCTACCTGCTCAAAGTATCATCTTTGTGATAGGTGCGATAACGTTTGTCATGGGGATAACGCTGGATATGGTGAATATTCCTGCGCAAACGGTGTTGCAAGAGGAAGCGCCCGAGGAGGAGCGGGGACGTGTGTTTTCCTTCGAGTCGATGTTTTATAATGCTGGCTCAATTCCTGTCCTGCTCTTTGCTGGCGTGATTGCTGATACCCTGGGGATCGAGACCGTCATGTATTTGCTAGCAGCAGCAATTCTGGGATTCAGCTTCTGGACGGCACGATATAGCCATCGCTCATTTGTCTCGTGAGGTCAATCTTCAGATAAGCAGTAAAGATAAGCCAGCAAGCCCTTTTATAGATTTTAGCAAAGCTGCGGAAGCTTGACGTGCTCCCCATAGTTTTCTATAATGAGCAGGGTCATCTTCCCAATCTGAGAAACGATCTATAAGCGAGAGGAGGTGGTCGTGGCAGATCGTGTTGGACAACAGCTCGGCAACTACCGCCTGATTCGTTTGTTAGGGCAAGGCGGCTTTGCCGAAGTTTACTTGGGCGAGCATATTTACCTGGATACCCCAGCTGCCATCAAGGTCCTCCATGCGCAACTGGCCAGTGAGGATGTGGAGCAGTTTCACACTGAGGCTCGTACGGTCGCTCGCTTGATACATCCGCACATCGTACGCGTCTTTGACTATGGTGTGGCGGAATCAACCCCGTTTCTCGTGATGGATTATGCCCCGCATGGCACTCTGCGAAAGCGGTATCCCAAAGAAGCTCCACTTCCACTCTCGACCGTCGTCGGCTACGTCACTCAGCTTGCCGATGCGTTGCAGTATGCCCACGATCAAAAAGTGATCCACCGGGACATCAAACCGGAGAATATGTTACTGGGTCGCAGCCACGAAGTGTTGCTCAGTGATTTTGGCATTGCCCTGGTGACCAAGAGTTCGCACTATTTCAGTACGCGAGGAACACAAGACCTGGCAGGTACCATTGCCTATATGGCCCCCGAACAGATTCAGGCTCAGGCATGCTCCAACAGTGACCAGTATTCCCTTGGCGTTGTGGTCTATGAATGGTTGAGCGGGACACGGCCTTTTCAGGGGACGTTTACTGAGGTAGCCGTGAAGCATACGCTGGTATCTCCTCCATCGTTACGTAAGATAGTACCAGCGATCCCAGCAGAAGTGGAAGAAGTGATCATGAAGGCCCTGGCCAAGGACCCTGCACAGCGCTTTGCCAGTGTACGGGATTTTGCCATTGCCCTACAACAGACATGCCGGCAAGAACCGCTGCCTCCTGGGCAACCGCAAGGGTCCACCCCACCATTCCCTGCCACCCTTGCCCCTACATCTGATATACTGGCTTCGCCAGGCCGACCGCCTGTGGAAGAGGCAGCACCGCGATCAAACCAGGATGCAGCAGCGACGGATCTCTTCACGGCATCGGAGCTGCCATCTCTGGCTGCATCAGCGTCTAAAGAGCAACCCCCTTCGTCATTGGAGACTTCAGCACTGGATCAACCGCTCGCGACCCCACAGTCATCCCAATTACCACACCGGGGCATATCCAGGCGAACGCTCTTGCGGGGACTGGCCGGAGTGGCCCTGGTAAGCGCAGTAGGCGGTGGGATTGTTTTGCTGAAATATGCTCAAGGAGCCGGTCAACCTGTCTCGCCTTCCGCTCCTGCTTTCAAAGTAGGAACCACCCTCTTCACGTATCACGGGCATTCTGATTGGGTTTGGTCGGTAGCGTGGTCACCTGACGGCAAACGCATCGCCTCGGCCAGCGGCGATGAGACGGCGCAAGTCTGGGATGCAACGAATGGTGATCATCTTATCCGCTATACCGGCCATTCAGATTCTGTCTACTCCGTATCTTGGTCGCCTGGTGGCGGACGCATCGCTTCAGCGAGCTATGATAAGACGGTGCAGATCTGGGATCCGACGTTTGGCGATCACTTTTACACCTATACCGGTCATACAAATTGGGTGTGGACGGTGGCGTGGTCGCCTGACGAGAGACGCATCGCCTCGGCAGGGGGCGACAATACGGTGCAGGTCTGGGATGCAGTGGATGGTAGCCATGTCTTTACGTTTCGTGGCCATTCAGCTCCTGCCCACGCCGTGGCGTGGTCACCTGACGGCAAACGCATCGCCTCGGCCAGTGCCGACGGAACAGTGCAGGTCTGGGACCCAGTATACGGCATTCACCTCTATACCTTTCAACCGTACTTCACTTCGATCTGGTCGGTGGCTTGGTCACCTGACGGCAAACGCATCGCCTCAGCATGCGACAACAAGACAGTGCAGGTCTGGGATGCCGCTAATGGCGATCACCTCTATATTTATTATGGCCATACCGACTTCGTCTATACCGTGGCATGGTCACCGGATGGCAAACATATCGCTTCGGCAGGTGATGATAGGACGGTACAGGTCTGGGATGCCACGAATGGTACGCACTTTTACCAGTATACCGGCCATTCCCGTAGCGTGCGAACAGTAGCCTGGTCACCTAATAGTAAACGCATCGCTTCTGGCTCCTGGGATAAGACAGTGCAGGTCTGGCAGGTGGGATGATTGACGAGTGCGGAAAAAATGGGACATCACCAGGTTACAGGCTAGAGGAACAGGATTTACGGATATTCAATGGCATATGCCCAACGCGAAAGTGGATACTATCAACTAGTTGTAACAGCGCGTAAGAGATGATTGGGTTCGTTGGGTTTGCGCGTCATCCAGGCAAAGATCGTGGCTGTGATAAGCAGGTATGTGACATAGAGCAGGCTCTGTAGGATAGTGGGAGCCTGGGCGTAGCCGAGGAAGGTATGGAGGATATCACCGATGGTGCTATCTTCGCTGAGGATATGAGCTGTATTCCAGAGCGGCGTTGTGCCGAAGGGAAGCCAGCCCAAGGTCTGCATGTTTTGGACTGCATCGCCAAGCAAACCGGCGGCGAAGAGGATCAAGAGCAAGCCCATTACACGGAAGAAGATGCGATAGTCTAGTCGATAGCCTAATCGATAAATCAGGAAGCACAATCCCACTGCCGCCAACAGACCTAGCAGCGCTCCGAGTAAGAGTATCCATCCGTTGGTTTGGAAGGCAAAGGCCAGCGTGAAAAACGTCGTCTCTATTCCTTCGCGTCCAACCGTCGTGAAGGCTAGCAGGCCAAGGGCAAATCCAGAGCCCGCAGCACTGGCCTTGATAGTAATTTCCTTCTTCAGTGAGCGACTATGCTTCTGCATCCAGAAGGTCATGGTTGTGAGCAGGATGACCGCCAGCAGGTATGTGACGGTTTCGAAAATGATTTGGAAGGTTGAACCGACGTAGGTGTGCACTGTCACATAGATGACGATCCCAGCAAGGAGTGAACCAAGAATTGCCAGGGCTACGCCGATCCAGATAGCTCGCGCTTGTTGGGTTTGACCAAGCTGGCGGATTACTGCGAAGAGGATGCTGACGATCATGCTGGCTTCGAGGCCTTCACGCAGGAAAAGGACGAATGTTGCTACCATGGGTGCGCCTTACTCACTAGTGGTCTGTCCATCGTCAATTGATGGGTGGAGACCTGGCACCCGCAAGGGGTGCCACTACATTTCTTTCACATGCTACCTATCATTTGAGCATGGTCAGTGTACTAGCCACCAAATCAATTTGGTGTATGACTAGTGCCGTGTTGTTAATTCCTAGCTAACTACTCAGATATTAGCATGCCCTAATGTTTGGTGTCAAGAGGAAAAAGTACTAATTGATATGCAGTGGTCCGCCGCGGCGGACCACTGCATATCAATTAGATAGTCTCGATTTTCAGACGAGAGTGACCCATATTTTGGCGGCTGATGACTTGCTAATATACACCTCATGCCCATCAACCTGCAGCATGAAACTCTCTTCTTGCTCTTCTCCACTCGGGTCATCCTGCGCCAGAACGGTTATCTGCGTTCCTGGAGTCAGGCCTTTTTCGTGCATGTAGAGCACCAGCGCTTCTTCATCTTCTACAACTTCTGAGATACAGAGGATGGTGGCGCTTTGACCAACGGCCAGGGCAGAGAGACGAACGGCATGGAGGTCTTTGAGGTAGGTGCGTGCGTTCGGCACTGAGCCGGGGATGGGGTTACCGTGGGGACAGGTGGTTGGGTTGTTGAGGCTGGAGATGACGCGAGCTTCTACTGCGCCGGAGATGAAGTGTTCCAGGCGGCAGGCTTCTTCATGCACCTGGTGCCATTGCATGCCCAGCATATCGACGAGAAATCTTTCCGTGAGTCGATGTCTTCTTAATACTGCTTCGGCTGCTTGATTGCCAGCTTCTGTAAGTGTGACCTGGCGCTTGTTGTCCATCTCGACATAGCCATCTCGCACCAGGCGTTTGAGCATTTCTGTGACGGTTGGAGGGGAGACGCGAAACTTTTCGGCGAGGCGAGCGCCAATGACGACTTCTCCTTCCATGGCCATGTTATAGATGGTTTCCAGGTATTCTTCGACGGTTGCGCTGAGGGGTTCTTCGGTTTTCATGAGCTAGCAGTCCCTTAGTATGTGGTAAGTCTATTCTATTATACTGATTCTAGCAACCAGCAATACTCGAGTCAAGATACCGGAACGTCTACATCGGCCCAGATTACCGATTCTGGATATTGATTCGCACGGGCACCGCCTGGTAAGAGCTGCTTCGCTATCTGTTCAAGCGCTTTGCGCCGTTCGGCCAACGACACCTGCGGCTTTGTCCATCGTGTGTCCTCTACTACCCAGTGGGATAAGGCAAGTACCTCACCTTTCATCGGCTTTCCCGTCACTGTATACACAAAGCCTTCGTTACCGACGAAATTACAGCGTGGGTCCGGGTCACATTCACTTTTCTTGGTGATGGTGGACTGTCCATCGAATATTATATCAAAGAAATTTCCGACTTGTATGGGGCAGATATTATAGTGCAGATTAGGGTAGTCATCCTGCAAGCAGCCAAGTACCGAGTTGAGCCACTCTTGGGGCCGCCATTCACAGGTGTGCGATGGTGCGGCCCAGGGCTGGTCATTAGCCTCGTTCTGGATTACTATGCGTGTACCCTGGCTATCTAGTGTGCGCAGGTACTCTGGTGTGAATGCATCCAGGCTGATAGCGATACCGACTTTGCCCATTTCTGTCTCGAATGGTTGTACACGATCCAGGTCGCCGGGGGTTAGATCGAGTGTCGATATTTCATTTGAGGTGAGAAATACTTTGTCTGTCGTGCCAATCAGGTGACCATCTGGTCCCCACAAAAAGCCTGTATTGTAGACACCAGGGCCGTCAGGCAGATAGACTTCATGCGCCTGCCGCTGTCCTAAGCGACGAATTTCTCGCTCAGATGTGGAGCGACGCACATGAGGAGCGATAGTACTGGCAGATAGATAGATAGCATGTTTGGCGGCAAGCTGGCTCAGGGTGGTGACAAAGGGACGATACATGATATCAGAAAGCGAGAGCAGTAATGCGCGTACAAGAGAGATGCCAGAATAGCGACGGCGATAATAGAGTATGCGACGGGCATATCCTAATGCTAACATGCTGATGGCGACGTTGGAAGTGTGCATGAGCCGTGGCAAGTAGCCACGCCGCCCGGCCAGGGCAAGTGGGAGACCTAAGATCTCACCTAGTGCCACCAGGTTGGGCCGATCTTGTGCCAGGTGTGGCACGGCCATGCCAACAATGCGTTCTAACTCTGCTGCGAAAGCCTGCTCTGAGTCAGCTGCCTGAAGATTGATGCGATTCGCTACGGCGATTAAGCGTGCCGGTCGTGTGTTGGTGAAATACTGCTCGTTGTGCGCATCCATGGAAGACTCCAAATGTGTGTTTAGATTTTCCCCGCACATCTTCCACAAATCGCCCAGTGTCTGAGCTTGGGACAAGTCTACCATAGTTGGCAAGGCACGTCGAGACCCCACCCCACCACCCCACGGACGCGATAAATCGGGTCCCTACGCCTTAGGCCGATTTTGCAGGTGTTGGGGGATGTCGGTGACGACGATGCTGGGTCGGGAAAGCAAGGCTGTTTTCATGCGGAATGCGGTCTGGTTGTGTAATGGATGTTCCCACCAGTGAGCAACGACAAATTCGGGCAGAATCACGGTTAACGTATCCTCGGGATGGACTTCTTGCACCGTATCAATGTATGCGAGGAGAGGACGGACGAGGGAACGATAAGGTGATTCGATGACGACTAGTTGAGTCTCCTCATCTTTTGGAATTTGCTTCTGCAAGCGCTCCCACCTGGAACGAACGGCCTCGACGTCTTGTGGATCAAGGGCAACATGGGCAGCAATAACGCGTGGCGAGATCGAACGCGCATAGGCTAGACTCTGGATCGTAGCGCGATCTAGTTCTGCAACAGGTACGATGAAGCGGTGACGTATGTCCTTCGAACGTACGGGCGCATCACTGGTTCGCTGATACCAGGAAACGTTGGTCACAACAATATCTGGCCGGAAAAACAGGGCTGCCTTCAGGCGCAGAGTGATGGGGTTAGAGAACAAGCGTCTCAAGCGAGAGGGATCAGCAGATTCGGGCAGTATCACTGTCAGGATTTCGTCAGGATACTGTTGGTGTTTAGCGTCAATATAGCTGAGTAATGTGGGGATGAGCGGCCGGTGAGATAGCTCAATCACATCAAGTTGAGAGCGCTCGTTCTCGGAGAGGCTCTGTTGCCAATTTTCCCAGGTTGTACGCAGGGTATTGGCCCTGAGAGTATTGGTAGCGATATGTACGGCAGTGACGTTTGGTGAGATCGAACGTGCATAGGCTAAACTCTGTTTTGAAGCGAGATTCAGTTCGGCAATTGGTACTATCAGACAGTGATGTATATCCTTTGGGTGTATAGAAATGTCGGTGATACGCTCGCGTTCAACACGCCGGTAGTGGTAACTGATTCCCATGAACATCAGCACCAGGAGAGGGATTAGAATGACGACGATATATGCACCCTCAAGAAATTTCGTGGATGCGATCACCAGGGCAACAAGTAGGGTTGTCACCGCGCCTAAGCCATTGATAACGAGACTGCGTTGCCATCCCTTGTGTTCTCTGCGTAGACGCCACCAGTGACGCACCATACCGCCCTGCGAGAGCGTAAATGACAAAAAGACACCTACGGCATACAGGTTGATAAGTTTTGTCGTATCGCCTTTGAACAAAATCAGCAGGAGGCTGGCAAGGAAGGCCAGGAACACTATACCGATCGAGAACGCCAGGCGATCCCCTCGGAAGGCGAATTGATGAGGTAGGAAATCGTCACGTGCCAGCAGTGAAGCCAGCCTGGGAAAGCCGGAGTAGCTTGTGTTAGCAGCCAGGGTAAGGATGATCAGTGTCGCGAACTGGAAGACAGGATACATGAAGAACAAGGGCCCTGTAAAGACTTGCTGCGCGATCTGTCCAATCACCGTTGGGTTGCCAGCCTGGTTCGCTTCGACATGGTAAGTCATTGCCAGCAACGTAATGCCGATGAAAAGCGTGCCGAGGATAACGACCATCCAGGTCAAGGTGATAGCAGCATTGCGTGGCTCCGGTCTCTTAAACATAGGCACACCAGTGGAGATAGCCTCAACTCCGGTCATGGCAGAACAGCCGGCAGCAAAGGATTTGAGGATCAGGAAAAGCGACAGAGGTTCGGTGGCAGCAACATACTGGAACTGACCGATGATGGGGTTATGTTGAAAAACAAAGGATTTGAGGCCACCAACGAAAATAAGTAGCAGTGCGCTGCCAATGAAAATGTAGGTTGGGATGGCGAAGATCGAGCCTGACTCGCGCACACCACGCAGGTTGACGATCGTAATCACAATCACCAGTACAACATCAATAGTAACAACAATGATGGTTGGAGACAAGAGAGGGAAGAGCGTAGCAAGAGCCTGCACACCGGCGGCAACACTGACCGAGACGGTGAGCACATAGTCGATCATCAGCGAGGCGGCGGCAATGAGGCCCGGTAGTGTCCCCAGGTTATCTTTCGCCACAATATATGAGCCACCCCCATTGGGGTAGGCCGGGATCGTTTGACGGTAGGAGATAGCCACAATAGCAAGAAGACCAACAATGGCAAAGCCGATGGGCAATGTAACACCCAGGTTACCGGACCCGGCTGCGACCAACGAGATAAGTATGGCCTCAGTTGCGTAAGCAACCGAGGAGATCGCATCAGATGAGAGAATGGCCAGGGCCTTGAATTTTGTCAGCCGTTCAAGTTCTGCCTCCGCCGTAGCAATGGGCTCACCAATCAGGAAGCGTTTGATACGTTCCCAGCCAGTGCGCGGGGCCAGGGTTACTTTTGTTGCTTCAAGCAATCCAGCGCCCAAACGTCGAAACGCAGGTTTACTTGGGCGTACTAAGCGCACGCGCTCTTCTCCTGGCCGACTGCCTGGGCGTGTCTCAGCACGTACGAGCAGTGTAGGGTCATCATCGATCATGGCTTGCTTCTCTTTGGGAGAGTCTGTATTTTTCTCCTCTGAAGATTGCTTGTCAATCTGATCCATTGTTCCTGCTCCCGTTTATGCCTCTGTTTGCCATCACTGTTTAAAGTATAGAGTAAAGTCACAGGCCATCTAGCAAGCGAAAACCTCACCAGATTTCCTAACTGAGCAATTTCCTGAGCTTTTTTTGACAGTTTCAGCTAACATCTTGAGTGTTTTTTGAGCCTGTGAACCTTACTATTATACCATTAAGTATATCGTTCAATGTGGAAGAAATATGTTCTTCGTTGGAGGAGTTTGTAATGGCCAGCAAAGTAACGCCGGGCGTGACTGGAGCGTCCGGTGTGGCTGCCGATACACCACAAGAAAGCCACGGTCTACGACGCGCTGTTGGCGTCTGGGGATCATACACCTGGGGGTATGCCGATGTGGGGGCCGACGTCTATGTCGCACTGGGTATCGTCATGGCAGCGGCCCAGGGAGCTACAAACGTCGCATTTCTTTTTGCAGGACTGGTCTATGTCATGGTCGGCCTTGCCTATACCGAACTAGCAGCCGCTTACCCAATGGCGGGAGGTGGGCAATTTTATGTCCTACGCGGATTGGGAGACTTTTGGGGATTTGTCGCGGGCTGGGCAGTGCTGCTGGACTTTACCATTGACATCTCCCTGTTTGCATTGGCGTCAGCCGGATATATTAACTTCTTTTTTCCTGTGCTGAATACACATGTAGATCTCAACCTACTAGGGCTGCACCTTTCCGGAGTCCAGCCGTTCTTGATCCTGGAAGCCACATTGCTCGTCGTCTTCCTGACTATTCTGAACATTCTCGGTGTGCGTGAGTCCACACGTTTCAATGAGATTCTTGGCGCACTGGATATCATGAGCGAATCGGCAATCCTGTTCTTTGGCTTCCTCTTTGCCTTTAACCCAACATTACTTATTCACCAGATGGTCACTGCCTGGCCTGACCCATACCGTTTGGCCTATGGGGCGTCGCTGGCGATCATTTCATTTGTGGGCCTGGAATCGATCAGTCAAGCCAGCCAGGAGACGTTTCGCCCCGCCAAGGTCGTGCCACGTACCTCGATTGCACTCATTCTGACTGTGTTAATCTATGCACTCGCCTTCTCGAACCTAGGCCTGGCGATGTTGCCATGGCAGAGCATCGCCGCGCATAATGGCGACCCAATTGCATGGTTGGCAAGCCACATCCCCATTCTTGGCCTCTTTGCCGGGCCATATGTGGGGTTATTGGGGGCGACCCTTCTATTGATCTCATCGAATACCGGCGTCTTCGGAGCCTCGCGCATCACGTACTCGATGGCACGCTTCGACCTCATGCCGCGCTGGTTCGCCAGGGTACACTCAAAGTTCCGTACGCCTATTCGCACCCTCGTCGTCTTTTCCGGCCTTGCACTCCTGGAACTCTGGTTGGCCGGTCTATCACCAAATGCCTATGATATCCTTAGCAACATGTACGCCTTTGGAGCTGCGACAGCCTATATGCTGGTGTTTGTGTCACTGCTCGTACTACGCTTCACCGACCCGTGGACGCCAAGGCCATTTAAGGTACCACTGAATATCAAAATTCGTGGCAAGGATGGCGAGACACGCCTCTTACCCATCGTCGGCATACTAGGCTTCCTCGGCATCAGCAGCATTCTCTTTCTCGTCGTCCTCACGCATACGATTGGACGCATCGCTGGTCCTGCCTGGATTGTGCTAGGACTCCTCATCTACTTCTGGTACCGCCACCGCAAGAAGCTTCCACTGAGTAAGACACTGAAGCGGAACTGGGAGAAAGAACAATTGGACGTTTATAAGGATGCCGGTGAATATGAATTAGCTGATGAGTTCCGCGAGAACCTCGTACGCAAGCATCATCTTCAAGGTGAACGCAGTAAGGAGAGCAAACTGCCGATCGGCACAAAAGTACTTGATGTACCCGTACCGTCCAATCACGGCAATGGGCAGCGCAGTCATCGCAAGAAAGGAGGTCCAGCATGAAAGAGAGATCACAACGATCACTCCGCGAACGCTACCGTATGCTGGTTAGTCTGCTTATCATTCCTCTTGGGGTGATTATTATAGTGCGCGCATCCATGGTTGGGGTGCAAGCATGGACGCTGATCATCCTTGGATTGGCTTTTATTGGCCTAGGTGTTGTGCGACTATGGGCCTACCGACGGAGCACACAGAATTCGACTATGCATAAAGGAAGGTGAGTACCATCTATGCTCATACTAGGAGCAGAGACTACCAACCCATTACATATCACTGTCATTGGCGTACTGATAGCTATCGTTTTTCTTAGCTCGATTGTAGGTGTGCTTGGTTGGATGTTACGACTGCCCAAAGAAACAGAACAGACACGTACAGTAACCAAGGCTGTGCGCTCGGTGAATAAGCTATCGCATATTCTTGTACCCCTTTTAAGGGAGAATGAGGCGACAGATCGCATTGTAGCCCTGGCCGCACAAATGGCAAGACAGCGATATGGTAAGGTTGAGATGTTAGCAGTCATCGAGGTTCCTTTTACATTACCACTCAATGCCCATGTGGAACAAGATGAAAAGCTGGCACTCGAAATGCTGAGTCATGCTGAATCTGTAGCAACAAGCATTGGTGTCAAAATAGATAAGCGTATACTCAAGGCACGCAGTGCAGGGTTAGCCATTGTGCGCGAAGCAGAGGAAAAAGGCATAGACCTGATCCTGATCGCTAATTCTCCTGTGCGAGTGCGAGGAAGTGTGCAGCAGATCGATCCAACGGTCGAGTATGTCATGAGAAATGCACCATGTGAGGTGCTCGTGCTCAGCCAGGGATATACAGGCGCCTCAAGTAGCGGAGAGGACGCAGGAGCTACAGAGCACAAGCTAAATACAGCAGCGACAACCAGCTAACCCAGAACCAACTCTAGCGACAATGATCTCGCCCAGGACCCTATTCGCCATCGGCACACATCCATCTGGTAAAACGTACCTGGTGGATTTCAATTAGCCTTTTCCCGCTCAAATGGTAACCGCACCTCAGCTTCGAGGTCGTGCTGCACTTGCAGAGGTTCATCATGCTGCCCCCGCCTTCCTGGTAACCAGTTAAAAAGCCACGTAGGCAATGTCCATGTGAATCGTTTGCCCGCTTTTGAAGGCAAGCGGATGATAGAGAGCTTACAAGTTGGCTGTTCCATCAGATGCTTAATCTCATCAGTTTGGAGCAAAATGCCATTGCCATCACGCACAAAGAGCAGGGTGTCTGCACAATCCATGTTTTGTGCGTGAATGTTAATACTTTCCACAACGTCACCGGTGAAGATCTCAAAGCGCTCAATTGGGACGTCATAGAAGGCGGCTTTATGTTTTATTGCCTCCAGGAAATCCTTTGACTGTTGCACTTGCTCAAGGCGTGCTCCGCCAGACCGGCGCCCTTTGGGTATATGGATCAAGGAAAGAGGTACAAGTGTTGCATCACGACCTTTGGCCAGCAGTACAGCATACTCGAGTACGTCCATATCTATCCCGTGGGTGAAGGGGAGTAACAAACGTGTTGGCTTCATGGTAACCTCCAGGTGTCCAGAACAGTTTTGTCGTGGAGGTAAGGCATAAGGTCTTTACTCTCATATGTAATGTAGTTCAAGCTATATCAAGGTGCGCTAAAGAGATGAGGTGGATAGCTAAAAATTTGCTCAAGATTTGGTGAGGTATTTCTAACAAGCTTCTTTGAACCGAGCATTAGCAAGCAGGTGGTATTTTCTTGCTTGTATTACACTGCTATGCTACACTATGTACTATGCAGATCAGGCTTCCTATAAGGACAATTGTGTTATGACACAGAAATCTGTGACACAAGCAGTTTCTAGTTATGCTCAAAGAGATGAGCATAGCCATGGTAAGAACCTGCTAGGTCCTATCCTCTGTTGGGCAGTTGTTTTTGCCGATATTGGCACCTCCGTCTACTACGTTCCCGGTATCCTATATGGGAATGTTGGCAGCCTGGCCGGCTTTTTTGTGTTTTTGACCATGTCTGTGTTTGTACTGCTCACGTTGAAATATGCAGAGGTATCGCATCGCTTTCCCCAGGGTGGTGGAGTTGTGACGGTAGCGGCGCAGGCTATGAATCACTGGGTCGGAGCGCTGGGTGGCATGTTTATCCTGGTCGATTACTTTCTCACGGCCGCAATCAGTTCTCTTTCGGGCATGCAATATCTCAGTGTTGTTATCCCTATGCTCGGCCCCAGTATCATGGTTCCTGTGTTTGGCCCGGTACAAGTGATACTATTGATGATTACGATTGGTGTGCTTGTGCTGCTGGGTATCCTGAACTGGGTAGGCATTAGCGAAAGTGCAAAACTGAGCCTGGTGGGAGCGGTGATCGCTTTCGTCAGCGATATTGCTATTCTTATCACCGTCTTTACACACATCTCTTTCTCTGAGTTCCTGGCGCTGTTTCCCAGGATGTTTGTGAATCAGACGCTCACAGTACCTTCTATGCTGTACGGCTTCGCCGGCTCATTTCTGGCCTTTTCAGGTCTAGAGAGTATCTCACAGCTCTCTCCAGTGATGAAAACACCACGCAAGAGGGTCGCAGGCATTGCACTCTTGTTTGTGGTATTAACGATCGGTATCACCAGTCCCTTACTGACAATGTTTTCGACGTTGCTGCAGCCGCGAGAGGCTGCTGATCCTGTACTTTCTTCTCAGCTTATCTCACTGCTTGCTGGTCACTTTCGTGGTCCGTGGGGATTTTTCTTGCAGACAGAGGTGGCGATCAGTGCCAGCGCGCTGCTGGTATTTGCCAGTAATACGGCTATCATTGGTGCCTACCACGTATTTATGGCGCTCTCGCGTATGGAATTCTTCCCTGCGATTATCCTCAGACGCAATAAGTCACGCGGCACGCCGCACTACTCCATTGCACTGGCTACTGGAATTCCCATTCTGGTGCTAATACTGGTGTTGGGGAACATTAATATCCTTGGTGATATGTATGCCTTTGGTCTGCTGGGGGCTTTTTCGCTGACATGTCTGGGGCTAGATATCGTGCGTCGTCGCGAACGCAGAGCTGCAAAAGTCCTGGCTCAACACCTGGCGCAGGAGGATCATAATGTACAAGTGTCCTCCAAAGACGTGCAAGAGAGCGTTGCTGCGCTAAGTCACAAGAATACAAACGCTAGTCTAGATAGACTGGAGCCAGGGGTCATTGCAGCTTTGGCCATTCCTACTCGTAGAGAGCCTTTACGCATATGGTTACGTAAGCTGTGGTACAACATCGATTTCTGGTTAGGAATACTGACCACCGTACTAGTTATGACTGCCTGGACTACGAACCTGGTACACAAACTTCTGGCAACAGCGTTCGGTGGCAGCGTGACCTTGATTGGTATGGGAGTGGCTTACTATAACTATAACCGTCACAAACAGAAGGGACGCTTGCTGGTGGTAACTACCAGTGTCGAAGAGCGTTTGCCTGGGTCTATTCTGGCTGTGCTCATGCCTGGGAATGAACACAACCAGGCGGTGCTGCATAGTGCAATTAGTAATGCTGACGCGAAGCCTGTTGTGTTTCTCTATGTAAGCGAACGTAAACCTGGTCGTGAGCCGCGTCTGTTCGAGGTATATGACCCCTACCTGCATGACCAGCAAGCCAAAGAGTGGTTTGGGCAGGCTGAAAGTCTGGCGCAAAAGGCCAAGATTACGCACCGCTATGTCTACCTACAGCGAGAACCAGAGGCTGTTTCGCGTATCTGGCATGTGGTTCATCCAGGTGATACTGTGGTTGCAGCCGAGAATGCGGCACAGTTCGAGGATATCAACCCGGACCGTATCCGTTATGAGTTAACGCCGGAGGGCAAGGTAGCCCACTTGATTAAACGCTGGTGATAGTTTACTGATCTTCATCGCCATTGAAGCGGTAACCAACGCCTGATACAGTGAGAATGAAACGTGGATGTGCAGGATCTGGTTCGATTTTTCGGCGCAACTGGCCAACATAGACATGTAGATAGTGAGACTCAGCGCCATAACCGGTTCCCCAGACCTGGGCGAGTAACATGTGTCGCGTCATGATCTTGCCATTGTTCTTAATCAACACTTTAAGCAGATCATATTCGGTGGGTGTCAACTTAACTTCTTGCTCATTGACCTGTACACGTCGCTGCGCAAAATCGACGCTGAGTGGCCCGACTACAAAGCGCGGCTCCGTTCCAGACTGTACCTGGGCAGCATGACGCAACGCTACCCGTATACGTGCCAGCACTTCATCGATGCCAAATGGCTTGGGTACATAGTCATCGGCACCAAGGTCGAGCGCTTGCACTTTATCGCGCTCGGCACCTTTCACTGAGAGGACGATGGTCGGCAGATTGGACTGCGCCCGTACGCGCTTACAGACCTCCAGGCCGCTGATACCAGGCAGCCCCAGATCGAGCAGCATGAGATCAGGCCGGTGCCGGCTAATAGCCTCTAGCGCCTCTTCGCCGCTGCCTGCAGTGAAAACCTCGTAGCCATGTGCTGTCAGGCTGCGTTGCAGCGCACGTACGATCTCAATCTCGTCATCAACCACAAGGATACGCGCTCCGCCCTTACCCATGCACACCTCCTTCTATCTCTCCTATTGGTAACGTGAAACGGAAAATAGCACCGCCACCTTCGCGATTTTCTACCCAGATACGCCCAGCATGTGCCTCGACCAACCCCCGGCACACGGCTAAACCTAGCCCTGAACCCCTGGGATGCGCTGCGTCGCGCTGGGCGTCCAGAACGCGATAGAACTTGTCGAAGATGCGTTCCACATTAGATGGAGGAATACCTGGGCCATGGTCGGCAACGCTAACGGTCACTTGCCCACCATCGGCGTGCGCACTGATCTCAATTGGCGATTCGGCAGGTGTGTAGTGCACAGCATTTTCAATCAGATTGGTCAACACCTGATCTATTTCCAGGTAATCTAGTGCCACCGGCGGTAGGTCATCGGGTAGAGAAGTCTGCACAATGCGATCTTGCAGTAGCGGTTGCATACGGCCTAAGACATCATGAACTAGCTCACCAAGGGGGTACCACTCTTTTTCAGGTTTGAGAGCGTTTCCCTCAATACGCGACATGTCAAGTAAGTTTCCTACCAGGCGGTTGAGCCGATCCACTTCGCGCTGGATAGCCAGGGTGAAACTACGGCGCGCCTCATCATCCCACTGCACATCTTCCTGAAGTAAACTGCTGGTAGCAGCTTTAATTGATGAGAGAGGTGTGCGGAGGTCATGAGAGATCGAAGAAAGGAGGGCTGAACGAAGTGCATCAGTACGTTGCAACACCTGGATTTGTAAGTTGTCACGACGCAAGCGCATCCGTTCAATCACGAAAGTAGCCTGGTCGAGAAATGTCCAAAAGAAGGCTGTTTGTGGGTTTGGTCGTTCTCGTTCTACCCCCAGGCCTTTACCAGCCATGCCATCCACAAGCACTCGCGGATCGTCCTCCATGAGCAAGCGCATGACACCTATCACTTCCTTGCCTATTTTCAAAGGGATCATACGCAGGTAGCGACGCACCCGATATGCTGATGCTGTGCTACGTATAACGGCTCGCGGCCTATGGCTAATAGACGTTTGGGGAGCTAGCGCAACATCATGTAGCTCAATCGTTTGTCCCTGCTTCATCACCCAGGCTGCCGTCGTTACCTCATCGGACGAAAGCTTCAGCTTATCGACTGATCGAGTCGTAGTGGCCTGCACAGTTAACTTACCTCCAGCATCAGGCAAAAGAATGGAGCAACCGCGTACTCCCCAGGAGGAAAAAACATCGACCACCGCATGGGCTATAACGCTGAGCTGGCCCTCCAGGTCTTCCTCGCTATTGACGGCACGCACCAACTCGTAGAGAATGCGAGTTTCACGCTCTCTGCGGTTCGCTTGCTCGGCACGTTGACGTAGCGCCGAGGCCAACTGGCCGGTAATGAACGCAGTCGCCAAGAAGACGAAAAGAGCGAGCAGATCTTCAAATTTAGCCACAACAAACGTATAAAGCGGGGGAACGAGGAAGTAGTCAAAGGAGAAAAAGGCAACCAGTGAAGCAAGGATAGCGGCATACAGTCCACGTGTGCTTGCTAATGCTAATACTATGAGCAAATAAGCAAATGCAATGGTGGGGATGCCCGGATAGAGATGAATTCGGTAGATAACAGCCGTTACGAGCAGTGCTCCTACTATAGCCAGCAAACTATCAATAAGGTAATGCTGCCAGCGTGGCTCTTGTTTTACTCCTAGCGAAGGTAGGTGTTCAATCTGGCTCATGATTTGTCCTCATGCTCAAGTTAACGACTGTAAATGAAAGCGGTTCGTACGGGCGTGATTCATCACGCCCCTAACCTGGCTTGCGGAGCGGCCCCCAGGGCGTGATGAATCACGCCCGTACGAACGATGCCAGCTTGTTTCACCCCCAAGGATGCAGACCCGAATTATCCTGCTTGCCATACCTGCACCGTCTTGTCGTTGCCTCCGGAGGCGATACGCGTTCCATCGGGCGACCATGCTACGGCTAGCACCCAGCTGGAATGCCCACGGTAGGTGTAAATAGTGTTCCCTCTGGCAGCCATACGGTCGCTCCTGGCAACGTCCCAGACTTGTACGGTCTTATCCTTGCTGACGGAGGCAATGCGCGTTCCGTCGGGCGACCACGCTACGGCACTCACCCAGCTGGAATGCCCACGGTAGGTCAAAATCGTCTTCCCAGTAGCTACGTCCCAGACGTGCACCATGTTATCCCACGAGCAAGAGGCGATACACGTTCCATCGGGTGACCACGCCAGGGCGTTCACTCCAAAGGTATGGCCACGATAGATGAGGAGTGTCTCCATAGTAGCAACATCCCATACCTGTATGGTGGTATCATTCCCTGCCGAAGCGATGTGTTTACCATCAGGCGACCAGGCCACTGCATTCACCCAACGGGAGTGCCTATAATATATCTTAGTACTCTGAAGCGAGTCAGTGTCTTCTATTTGCCATACGTGGACCGTCTTATCGTCGCTGCTAGAGGCGATATATCTGCCGTCGGGCGACCATGCTACCGCATTCACCCAATTCGTATGCCCACGATAGGTCAAGACATGTTTCATACTGGCAGTGGTCTTGTCCTCTATTCGCCACACCTGCACCGTCTTATCGTCGCTACCAAAGGCAAGGAATCTGCCGTCGGGCGACCATGCAAGAGAACATGTCCAGGCATACGATCTGGCAGGATTGCGATAGGTGAAGAGGCTACATGCAGCGGTAGTCATACTATCTTCTTGGACAGGATTCCATACTTGCATGGTACCATCAAAGGAGCCAGAGGCGATATGGGTTCCATCGGGTGACCATGCCACGGCTAGCACCAGTCTTCTATGGCCACGATAGATGGAGACGATGGTCCCTGCAGGCTGTACGATGGCCGGTTGCAAGGCGGCGGTTATTTGCTCTAATTCTTGCTTGACAACTGCCACCCTGGTGGGCCTTTTGTTTACATCCATTTCTAGCATTTGTAAGAGCAGTGCCTGGAGCCGTTCCATAGCCGGTTGATCTTGCCGTTGCAGAGACACAAAGCGAAAAGGTGTCTGCGCAGGATCGTCGCCCGTCAAGAGCTGGTGTAGCATGGCTCCGAGACTATAGATATCGGCCTGCGGCGTTGTTTGCGCTCGGCCATACTGCTCTGGGGCAGCATAACCTGGGGAACCGAGGGGAATGGTGTCTCTGGTCTGTCCCGGCTTGAAGTGGCGCGCAATACCAAAGTCGATGAGGTAGAGATGCCCATCGGACGTTCGCATGACGTTGGCCGGTTTGAGATCACGGAAGATGATCGGTGGTTCGTGAGTGTGCAAATAGTCAAGAACCGTACACAGCTGGATGCCGATGTCCAGGACTTCCCGTAGGGGCAATCCTTGCAGTTTTCCTCTCTTACTCCCAACAGTATTCAGATACTGCTCCAACGTTTCGCCCTCGATGAAGTCTATGACAAGGTACCAATGCTGGCTGCCGGTGAAGTGGTTATACATACGCGGGAGGTTGGGATGCGTGAGGTCCGACAAAAGGAGCACTTCGCGATTGAAGGCGTCGGTGGCATCGATAATCTCCTGTGGTTTGAGGTTACTCAGATTGATTTCCTTGATAGCAACCAGTCGATTATCGCACTGGATGTCCTGCGCTTTGTAGACTGCGCCAAAGCCGCCCTGCCCTACGGGACCTATAATTCGATAGCGATCTCGAAGTAACTGTTCAGGAGTATGCAGCGGCTGGCCACAGGCAAAGCAGTAAATTGCCTGTTCCTGTTGGGCTGCGCCACAGGAGTCACAGTAGAGCAAAGAAGAAAATGTCATGCTCCCTCTACCTTCTCATAAGAGAAAAAGAGGAGTAGGTTTTACCCTCCGCCGAGATAGGCCTGGCGCACGAGGTCGTTTGTGAGCAGGTTGGGCGCGGTATCACTCAGCACGATCTTACCGGTCTGTAAAACATAGCCGCGATCCGCCAAGCTGAGCGCCATCGATGCGTTCTGCTCCACCAGGAAGATTGTGACCCCCTCGTTACGAATGCGGAGAATAGTGTTGAACACTGTCTCGACGAGAATTGGCGAGAGACCCATCGATGGCTCATCCATGCAAACCATACGCGGGCGGGACATCAAGGCCCGTCCCATCGCCAGCATCTGCTGCTCGCCACCGGACATCGTGCCGGCAACTTGCTTTAGCCGCTCCTTGATACGGGGGAAGATCTGGCAAACGTAATCTATATCCTGTTTAATCTCTGCCCGGTTGTTACGGATGAAGGCGCCCATCTCCAGGTTCTCCAACACGCTCATGCGCGGAAAGATACGGCGCGCCTCAGGCACCAGCGCCATACCTAAGCGTACGATATCGCCGGGCAGCATACGCTCGATATGCCGGTTCTCAAACTGTATTGAACCACGGCGTGGGCGAACCAGACCAAAGATAGTCTTCATTGTCGTTGTTTTGCCGGCCGCATTTGCGCCCAACAAACACACGATCTCACCCTTGTTCACTTCAAGTGATATGCCATGCAACACCTGGCTGGGGCCATAGAATGTATCTACGTCGACCAGGTGCAGCATCGCCGACTGCGTGAACTCTGCTGTATTCCCTTGATAGTTGGAGGATACTTCCGTACTCATGCGACCCTCATCATTCCGTGGCTTTCTCGTCCACTGTAGCTTTCTCATCCCCTACTGTAGGCTTACCCAGATAGGCGGCAATGACCTTCTCATTGCGACGCACTTCTTCTGGCAGGCCCTCTGCAATCTTGCGCCCGTAGTCGAGCACGCTAATGCGATCCGATATGCCCATCGTCACCGCCAGTTTATGCTCGATCAGCAGAATCGTCAGGCCCAGTTCATCGCGCAGGCGCCGCACATACTTCACCGCCTCTAGCGTTTCCGCTTCATTCATACCCGCGGTCGGCTCGTCCAGCAGAAGTAACTTAGGATCAGAAGCCAGAGCCCGCGCAATCTCGACGCGCCTCTTAGCAGCATAGGAGAGATTGATCACGTACTCTTCCTGTCGTGCTACTAGCTCGGGTCCAAAGAAGCTGAGTAAGTCAATAGCACGTTTACGCGCCTCCTCCTCTTCATGGACTACCGCTGGGGTATGAAAGAGTGAGCCTAATACAGTCGCTTTCAACCGCGTATGCTGCCCGACGAGCACATTCTCCAACACCGTCATGTTATTGAAGAGGCGGATATTCTGAAATGTGCGGGCGATGCCGTGTCGCACTACCAAGTCAGGGCTCAAACCTACCAATGACCTGCCAGCAAAGCGAATCTCACCCGCAGATGGCCGATAGATACAGGTAATCAGATTAAAAACAGTAGTTTTTCCGGCGCCATTCGGGCCTATAACACTCACAATCTCTGTCGGCCAGATCTGAAGATCGACGTCCTGCACTGCTGCCAGGCCACCAAAGTGCTTGGTGACTTTACTCAACATCAGCAGAGGATCACCAGCATGCCCGTTTGCCTGTTCACTGCTCATAGCGTACCTCCTGCTTACTGCTATTCAACACGCACCTCCGTCTCGAAGCCCGGCGCACCCGGCACCACATCCAGGGAATCCCCACCCAGTCCTTCCTCCTCAGCGTGATGCAATTCGCGCCGTCGTCGCGCACTCGGAATGAGCCCTTCTGGTCGGAAAATCATAATTACGACCAGAATGACGCCAAAGATCAGGTTGCGGATATTGCCGAAGGTGAAACCAGGAACAACCGAGGCAATAGCGTTGTGAATCGGAAAGAGGAAATTGCTCGGGTCGGCAGCCAGGCTATCGAGTTGCGCGAGGATAAACTGGTTGATGGAATAGACGGCGAGGGCACCAACGATGACACCGGGGATACTGCCTATGCCACCAATGACTACCATGGCGAGGTAAATCACCGAATCACCGAAGCTGAAGTTATCCGGCGATACGCTACCGAGTTTGGCGGCGTGATAGGCTCCCGCGATGCCTGAGAAGAACGCGCCCGCGGCAAAGGCGAACAGCTTGGTATTGACGAGGTTGACGCCCGAAGACGCGGCTGCAATTTCATCCTCGCGGATAGCGATCCAGGCACGGCCAAGGCGCGAGTCACGCAGGCGGAAATTGGCAAAGATGGTGAAGGTAATCAGTGCCAGGATCAGGTAGTAGTATGGGGTCGAAGAGGACCAATCGACGCCGGGGAACGCTGGTGAGTAGACCCCCACAATGCCATTGGTGCCGTTGGTATATTTATCCAGCTCCAAAAAGACAATCGGTACGATCTCACCGAAGCCAAGGGTCACAATGGCCAGGTAATCACCGCGTAAGCGCAATGTTGGGGCGCCAAGCAGTACACCCCAGAAAGCTGCAATCAGAGCAGCTCCAAGCAACATCGGCCAGAAGAACCACGGCCAGATATGGGGATTCACATGAATGCCCGTGATGAAGCCAAGCTGTGTTGAGCCGATCATACCCCAGGCATACGAGCCGATAGCAAAGAAGGCCACATAGCCAAGATCGAGCAGTCCCGCAAAACCAACCACGATGTTCAGGCCCAGCGCCAGGATCACATAGAAGCCTGCATCGCCAAAGCCGGCCAGGCGACCATCGGTGCCGGAGCCAAACAAGAACGGATCGAGCACGGGGTAGAAGAGCACAAAGGCCACGAGCAGTATCATGTAGGAACGCTGGGCCCCTGCACTTCTCAAAGGCAAATCGTTGGGCACCAGGTCCTTCGCCTCTTCACGGGCGCGGGTAGTAGAGAGTACTTCCAGTTGTTGTCGCCTGCTCAAACGGCTCCTACCTCTGCCTGCGCCATTTCCGCCGTTGCCGTTTTCCCTTTGAGGAAGTGCGCGGCGTAGGGCAATCACACCAGCAAGCCGCCCCAGAAAATAGCCAGCGGCAGGCAGAATGAGCGTACGAATGATGGCCCAGATCAGCAGAATCGGCGGCAACGAGCCGGTGAAGAAATAGACGAGATCAACGATCAATGTAACGACCGCGAACGCAACCCCAAACCAGAAGCCTCCTGCCACGGCGCGGCTCATTAATGCAGCGCGCTGCTCGGCATCCATAACTTTCAGAGCCTCCAGGGGTGCGGGAGGCGTGTAGTGGCGTGCTTTGCGCACGAGACTGCGCCCGTACAAGTACGCAGGCCAGACAACGGCACACAGGGCAAGGCCAATAATCAGACCGAAGAAAATCACGAGGATGAGCGGGACTAATGCAAAGATGAGCACATCAACCCACATCTCGATCATGTTGCGACGGCCACTGTCAGCCGCTACCAGGTAGCCGGAGAGCAAAAGCACAGCAATGTAGAACACAACCGTAAAAATAGCGGCCTCAATCAGTGAC
>WNFB01000627.1_pt1 | contig 44993 bp, 49 predicted proteins | sample 5400501 | NCBI WGS metagenome assembly WNFB01 (sample SAMN13153341, study PRJNA577476) | soil metagenome | isolation source: 200 cm saprolite under Douglas fir tree site 2 hole 1 | place: USA:California | collected 2015-04-18 | reverse complement strand
TGGCGCCTCTTTCGACCGCTTAATTCGTTCGCGGCTGGATATGGGCCTTTACCTTGATTTTCTTCTTCCGTGCTCGCGCCAAATCGTAATTCATTTGCAGTTGCAGCCAGAACTCCGGCGCTGTTCCAAATGCCCCGGAAAGCCGCAGCGCCATTTCGGACGAAATCCCGCCGTGTCCGTTCAATATGTCGGAGAGCGTCTTTCGCGTAACCCCGAGATCCTTGGCCGCCTGCGTTACAGTCAAGTTTAACGGCGTTAAATACATTTCCCGAATGATCTCGCCGGGATGGCTTGGATTGCGCATCATACAAAAACCTCGCTAGTGTCCGATCTTTAACAATGATCAATGTAGGTTGGGTTAAGCCGCGGTAGCGCTGGGCAGGAGCCCGAGTGTCGCGAAACACAGGGATGTGTTTGAGCGACCGGCGAACCCAACAAAATCATAGATTTGATGGGTCCGCTCCGCTGTACAGGATGTACGAATGCCGGTCGCTCTCGGCATCCTGCCTCCCGCGACACTTGCACCTCCCTGTGCGTCGCGAGCGCAGGGATGCGCAGGAGCGGCCGCTACCCATCCTACGTGACAATATGCGAGATAGGACGTTACTTTTGCATTTATCAATAGTGATAATCTAAACAATTCACATCGGTAACATCGCGGCCGTCGAAACGGAAGGTTACGCGCCAATTGCCGCTAACCATAGCGCGTAGTGGTCTTTCAGATCGCCCTGAAGAGGGTGTAAACCAAGCGCGGGAGAGTTTAAGTCGTGCGGCTCGCGCGCTGCGTCTAACATGGACAATATCAATCTTAATCGGTTAGCGTGCTCTGGCTTGATACCACTCTTTTTGTCTTGCTCGTAAAAAAGTTTCAATCCTTTATGGCGGATCCGCTTAATCATTTAAACATATTGTAACCTGTATAGTGGCACTATACAAGCGCGATCTGTGCGTATTGCGTAAAATTCAGGTATATCATTAGGGTTGGCGGTACCACCAAGGATAAAAGCGATGCATCGGAAATATCGATACCGTGCTTGACATCCACTTTAATTTCCTTACTATTAAGTAAGGAATTTCTCCTAGGTAAGAAATATGCCAAGCGCAACGGTTACTACCAAAGGCCAAATCACCATACCAAAGGAAGTGCGAGACCAATTGCGTTTGGAAACCGGCGACCGGGTCGATTTTGTGATCACGCAAACCGGTGAGATCTTGCTAAAACCGGCCACGCTCCATGTCGGCGAACTCAAGGGTATTCTGCGGCGAAAAGGCCAAAAACCCGTTACCGTTGAGGCAATGAACGCGGCCATTACGCGACACGCAAGCCGCCGGCGGTGATTGGTCTCGATACCAATGTGTTGGTGAGATACCTGGCGCAAGACAACGCGCGCCAGGCCGCGGTCGCCACGCGACAAATTGAAGCCAATCACTGCTTTATTAATTCGATCGTACTCTGTGAATTAGTGTGGGTGCTCGATGCCGCGTATGGATACGATCGGCGGGAGATCGCGGGGGTCATTGAAAAAATCCTGACGACGACCGAATTTGAGATCGAAAATGTTGACCACGCATGGGCGGCCTTAAAATATTACCAAGGCACGAAAGCCGATTTCGCCGACTGCCTGATCGCGCACGTCAATCGCGCGAGGGGATGCGAAAAAACCATCTCCTTTGATAAAGGCGCGGCCGCGTTAAGCGGTTTCGCAATACTCCCTAATTCCTAAAAACCGACGCAGGTCATAGCGATGGATTTCTTAATCGGTGCGCACGCCCTCGCCCAGTGCGACCGCCTACTGACGCGGGATCGGGGATTCTATAAAGAATATTTCGGCAAAATACGTATCGTTGATCCGGCCGTACAGCAAATCTGGGATGCAGCTATCCTGAAACCGGAAGTCACGAGCGATGACATCCCCGTGATTAGGGCGATCAGTGTCCATTCTGACTAATCAAAGATGCGGCATCCTGTAAAAGTATCTGAACGGCGACACCGGTGACGTGCTTCCCCGCCTGCGCGTTCACTTCATTAATGAACGCATTTAGGATATTTGTCACTGCCGGTCCGGTAGCTTTCTGTGCCGCCTTGATCTTCTGAGACAGGGAATTCGCAACTCCCTGATTGTCGATCAGACCGAGTTGAAGAAGGTTATTGATATCCGCCAAGGTGCTATTAAAGCTCGCCAGCAGGACAGCGGAAGACACCGAACCCGCCGACGAAGCAAACTGTACTCGGTACAACGTGGTTGAGCCGGGCCCTGCTACACCTTGCAGCAAAATAGACGGTTGCGCACTGCCATCCTGCGAAAAGGCTCGAATCGATAACGAATAGGTGGCGAGTTTTGTCCCATTCACGTTGATATTAAAAGTGCCTTGCTGGGGTTGAAATATTGGGATCTGACGATCAACGTTGGTCCCCGACATACCCGTCACATCGTCGTCTATCGAATCCGAGAAATAGGCGGAACCCGGAATTGCTTGCAATATGGTTCCAAGGTTCGGATCGCGGCCAGTTAGATTTCCAGTTGGGTCGGCCACTATGAGATCCGCGTTGTTATCAACACCAATATCCAGTTCACTAATATCGCCAGGCGGATCCTTAACTACGCCCCGCGTCACAAATTCATTATTGAACACATCCAAACTCGTGTTTGATGCGCAGCTAGGATCGATAATCGAATAGTGCAGTGTTCCACCTGAGTCAATCTGTTTTCCCGTAACAAGAACGAAATGCCCGGGGTCGCTTGGAGCTGGAAGACCACCGGAAGGAACACAGTTATTAGGCTTAAGGCCCGCAACACCTACGATCACCGGATGTGGATCAATACCACAGAGTGCGTCATTAACTTGCTTAAATGCTCCGGTTGGGCTGAGGATCGAATCGTTCCGAGAATATTTTGCACCAGCTTTGGAAATGATGAAGCCGGATTAGTAGGATCCGAAGCATCGCGGGTTGCAGGTCCCCAGTTTACACCTCCATTCCTAAGATAATCCGTATCGAATTTAGTCATGAAGTCGTTGAGGGTGAGGGGGTTGTTTACCACCCCAACAAAATTCAGTGACATGGATAATGCAGTCATTGCACATCCTAGTTGGCCGATCGTAAAACCAGGCCTGTGGTCGTAGGGTTCTGGCCCCCAGGGCAGGTCCGCCTGGCCTTCTCGTGTAACCTGAACACCGCAGCTGTTATTGGCAGGCGTCGCCAAGAAGGCGTGTGATACAGTAAAATGTGGGCCAAAAAAACCGGCGCCGGCAATCTGACCGTTGTCGTTAATCGCCGTTGGTTCTAGAGGGATCCGTGTCCATGTTCCATTGCTGTAAAGAAAGGAACCGGCGAAACCACTGTTGTCGATCCCATTGCCATATGCGTCTCCCACCACTTGACCTTTGTTGTTGATGCTGATTGCAAGGAAGCTTGTGGTTCCGGGTGGGGTCCCGAGGTCGGTCATCACCCCATTGCTATAAATAAAAGTATGCTGAGTTATTTGATCGATGTCCGAAATACCGGCCACTTGGCCGTTGTCGTTAATAGCGACAGCGTTACTGGTCAATCCGCCCAAGGTCCCGAGATCGGCCATTACACCGTTGCTGTAGAGGAAGGCATGGAACGGCACAAACGCACCGTTTGCAATGAAGGATAGACCGACGACTTGCCCACTGTTGTTGACGCCTAAGGCTCGCGTAAATGTTCCGCCCAAGGTCCCGAGATCGGTCATCGTCCCGTTGCTCCAGAGGAAAGCGTGTTCCGGCACAGTCGTCGGATCAGGGGGGAAAACGAATTTTCCCACCACCATCTGGCCGTTCTGACTGACGGCAGTAGCCACACCGCTATTCGCTCCGCTCAACGTACCCAGATCAGTCATCACCCCGTTGCTCCAGAGAAAAGCGTGTAGTACTCCGGTGTTGGTTTGCGCTCCACCTACAACTTGGCCGTTGTCGCTGATAGCGGTAGCAACGCTATTTCTCCCGCCCAACGTGCCGAGGTCAATCATCACCCCGTTGCTCCAGAGAAAAGCGTGACTTGCGGTGTCACCTGCGATACTGGCGCCTCCCACCACTTGTCCCTTGTTATTGATACCTAAGGCACGGCTACTCGTACCACCCAAAGTGCCAAGATCCGTGAGGGTGTAGTCCACCGCCCACGCAGGAGTGGCGAATATCAGACTTGCTAGAGCCAAGAGTACCAACCGCGCCCAAGGAAAGCGCGAGCATTTCGTGAGTTTCATGATCTTCTCCCTACAACTGAAATGAGTGGTCGAATGCGTTGAGTTTTTATAGTTCTTGTAGTTTCAATTGACTATAGACCACATTGATTGCCTGAGCAATGTTGGGCGCCGCGTAATAGCGGAAAAATCAGCACCCGCAACCGGCGATTAAAACTGCTCGCGCCAAGTGCCAGTATTAGTGGCATTCGGGTTAGGTGATCCACTATTAAAAGTATTCACGTTAACTGAGTCGCTTGCCGGCTTAGAAAGACTCGTGTTGTCCGTGACGGTTAAATTAAACGTGGCAGTCCCCGTTGTGCTAGGTATTGTGTAGGTTAGCCTCAACTCAGCAGTAGCCCCTACCGTTAACTGATTGCCACCAGGCGCAGTAAAAAGCGCATTAAGGCCGCTGGGAGTGACAGTCCAAGCTGAAGCTCCGCTATCGATACCATTAACCAAAGAATAAGAATCTCCATTCCAGGTCCAGCCCGCCGGGGTCGCAACCAAGATGCTACTTACATTGTTACAGGCATGATTTGCTACCGACAATGTTATCTCCTGATTATTGCTGGAAGCATTGACGTTAGGTAACGGCTGTGGCTGCACGAGGTATCCTTTAATATCCGCAGTCGTGTCCGATTTTGCCGATGCTGAAGGGTTACTGCCGCCCGTGGAAGTGACCGTGGTCGATATAAAATAGGTATCATCCACATTCCCCGTGATCGGGGCGGTCCAGGTAAAATCCACAGTGCCGCCATTCGCAAGAGTTGCTGCAGTCTGCGTAGCCGGGCTCAAAGTGCCTATCGTCGCTGTGCCTCCTTTAGTCGGTACTGAGGGCTGAACGTTAGTCAACGTGCCGCCGGTGTTATTAACGACATGTACGGTGAAGGTAGCGGTATCGCCACTATAAATACAGGCTCCTCCCGCAGGCGGCAAAGTAAAGGTAGCCGTAAAACAGGATGAAGTAGTCACCGTAATAACGGCTGATGTAATCGTCCGTGACGTATGACCCGCGCCGTCGCTGGCGGAGGCGGTAAAAGTAATTGTTCCCGCGGTATTATTCGTGTTGTATGTCCACACAAACGAGTTGTTGGCGCCCGCGCTCAAATTAAAGTTCGCCGGATTGGAGGGGGTCGTTGCATTGGTGCCGCCGGTGGTCGTAATCGTCGGCGGCTTAGGTACCGAGGTCACGTTGGTAATATTTGAAGTCGACTTATTCGTCACCTGCATGGTGAGTGTGAACGCGCAACTCCTAGGAACCGACGTGGCGGACGGCGTCAAAACAACCACGAGCGACTTCAGTGTCCATCCCGGCGCGGGAATGTTGCCGGTGACGTTACTGGTCGCACCACCGGTGGTTGTAAATGTTGCGCGCACATCGCGGAACCTTTCCGTCGTATCCGCCGAGGTCGATCGTATGTTGAATACAATCGGAAAATCAACAAAACTCCCAGACGGAATCCCGTTAGCAAATGTGTTTGCCGTCAGCGTGAGGGTGGTACCGGAAAGTGTAGCAATGGTCCAGCCTGCGGGCGCGGTAGCGCTGGAAAAGGTAGTCCCCGTGTTAAGGCGAAACCGCACTGAGGTAATATTCTCGGTAGAGTTGGCGCCCGTACTCGTGTTTGCTATCCGAAAGGTGCCGGCGGAGACCGTGCCCATATCAAACTCTGCGGGCGAAGGGCTGGTTTGCACCGCGGTGAAGGTGCGCGCGGCATAAACGGGTATCTGCCAAAGCACGAGACATGCGAATAAGATGAAATAACGGCAGATGGAGTTTTTCATAATCTCACCTCACTGTTGCCTTTGCACCGTCTTATACTCTTGACGCTGAGCGCCATTCGCCGTACCGATTGAAACGATCTCCGCTTCGAAATCCTTATCGCCGACATTAGCCACTATCGGCGCCACGGGATCTCCCACTGCGGCAGCAATCGCTGTCGGCGTTAGGGTATTTTGGCACCGTTGCACCCCTGATAAAGTAATCGTAGTATGTGCGGCGTTTGCAGTAGCACTGGAATAGGTTATTTCCTCATGATCAATCGATACGCCGTTGAAATGAAAAACAGTGATTGTCCCGGCGCTTAAAAATTTGGGATGATAAGTAATGGTGAATGGGTTTGGGACAGTCGGGCAGTTGCCGGCACCGCCGGTAAGGGCAACACCAAGCGTGGTCACAGGGTAAACATTGTCGCCGCGATTGTGTGCGGTGCCGGCAGTACTTGTTACAGTACCAACTGTGGCATACCGTGTGACACCAGTAAAAGTAGTCGCCGTGGTGCCAGTATAGCTCACGAACTCCCCGTTCCCGGCAGGATCATCATCTATAAGAAGCCAAAGCGAAGGTGTAGCCGGGGGAAAAGGAGTGGCAAATCGCAGAGTCGTAAAAACATTAATATCCGCAGCGGAGCCAGCATTCATCCTTTTAGTTAGCTCGGTCGCTGGCAGGTTATGGAATACAGAAAAGGAGCCTTGGCCCACATTATTTGTTGTCGTTGCAGTCGGATCGCTGGTGCTGCGGTACCAATCCACGTTTTGCGCGAGGCTGCGCTGCTCGAACTCGATACCGCTTTCGGCGATAAAGAGCGCTTGCGCCGAGCTGAGATGGCCGGTGCTGCCGGTGGCATCGCCGACAAACATATAGGTGACAGCCACGCCGAAAAAGGCCAAGACCACAATCAAAACAATGGCGGCAACAAGCAAGAAACCGCGCTGTTTTCCGTAAAGTATTCTTTTCTCACTCGCATGCGTTTCACCGGACTTTGTTATTTTCTTTATGCCGCTCATGGTAAAAGGTTCCGCAGGCTGACAGTGTTGCGAACACCGGCGTTAATGGTGTTTTGCTTTACTGAGATGGCGATCGAGATAAGGGAAACTTGATTTGGGTTTGTCGTAGATACATTCGTACTTGTGAGATAAGAGAGGTTAAAGGCCGTTACATTATCTGCGAGCACTTGGCTATTGCGCAACAACGAAGTACCGCCGCCACAAGCCGGCGCGGTGCCAAGACAATAGGTGATATTATTGCCATCGGTGTCGGTAAATGTGATGCTGGATGAAGACAAAACCGCGGGTAAGTCGGCGCGTGCGCGCACGATTCGCAACTCGCGCGTCATGCGTTCAAGCGCAAGACGGCCCTGCTGATCAACACCCGTAATATCTTTCTGAGTGAAGTAAGAACCGAAACCGCGATTAACGATTAACGCTCCGATCGCAGCCACGATACCGGTAATCACAATAACGATCACCATCTCCACCAAAGTGAAGCCTTTGACAGGCGCAACGTTCTTTATCTGATATTGACAAAAGTTCAAAATTACCCCTCGCGCGATTAATAGTTTGCAACTACCGTTTGTAGCTGAATGAGCTGGTTGTTGGCGGAATCGGTCACGGTTACTGTCACCAACTTGAAATCTGTGATGGGATTCCCAAGCCAGACACCGTTGATGATCGGGTTGGGTATCGCGTAGCCGGTTGGCGTTATACAAATAGCCGGCCCCGGCCCTGGAACGCATGGATCGACAAAAGTTGCCAAGCCCGCCGCCCTTTTTTGGGCTAAGATTAACTCCATGCGCTCCTGCGCGAGTTGGGTCGCGGTCGTTATTTGGTTTGGTGAAGGCGCAGCGCGTAGAGTAGAAGTGAATGCAAGCAACACACCGGAGACTGCAATCGAAACAACCACGATGAAAATGATCATTTCCACGAGACTCAAACCGCTCTGTTTAATGTCTATCGCCACCGTTGCTTTACCTGGATTATTCATCAGCCTAGGGAATGGATACTTTTCCGGTTTCGACCTCAACCGTTACCGTGCGCGCTTGTCCGTTTTTAGTCAAAGTGATTGTCGCCGTACCGGCTAACGCTGTAGGGGGCGTTAACACGTCAGTGTAAGGTTTGCCCTTACCGTCAAATTCGACTAACGCGTTGGTCGTGGCCACGGTGCTGGCGAGATTGATGGCTGTTGTGTTGCCTGTGACAGGATGAACAACAGTGCCGTTACCGTTCTGATCAACGATCTGATAGGTATTGGTAGGGTTCGCGTTAATTTTAATGCCAAATCGTTGCCCGCGCGTCATCGCCATCGATTGAGCCAACCGAATGTCGCTCGCGAGTTGCTCTGCTTGCGCGCTGAGATTGAGCGTATTATCAGGCAGCCGCGGCATCACCTCGGCAGCAAGTATGGCGACCAATACCATCACCAGAATTAACTCAACCAGGGTAAACCCCTGCATCTGTCGCATTTTGATTAACCGGCCCTGTGATTATTCGATTAAGCTGCAAAAATTAGACCAAACGTATGACTTAAGCCTAGAAACTTCTAGCGACAAGTCAATAAGCGAAAGTGCCTGAAATAAGGGCCATGGGAGAAAAACTAGTGAATAAGCTTCACCTTAGGTTCCGCCGGTTGAGAAGTACGGGTCCACCCATTGGCGAGCAGGATTTCTTCTATTGTCTGTTGTAGTAATTTCGTTTGTTCCTTTTCGCCTGCCTGGAATCGCAATTTGGCGGTTAAGATATAGTAAGGGATTATCGTCTCGGAGGGAAAATACCAGTAACGCATACCGTCTTCGAGAACTTCATGCGCAAGTTTCGGCTGGCCTTGGCTAATTAAAAATTTGGCATATAGCACGCGCCCTTGGAAAAAGCGTGGATTAATTTGCAGCGCATGGCGATAGCTTTGTTCGACCTGCTTTTGCCAATGATCGCCGAGGTATAAGGGATTATCCTGATAAAGCTGCGCCCTTACCGAAAAAATTTGCGGTTCTAGTGGATTGATTGATTCGGCTTTCTTCAGCCAAATGTCGGCTGCTTTAAACAAATCAAGCTTTTTCTGTTGCTCCGTCTTTGGAAGACCGACGATCGCATGTCGGTACAAGTCGGCACGGGTCAGCAAGACGTTGGCGGAAAGCGGCGCGAATTGCAGCGCGCGCACGAAGGAAAGGTCTGCCCCTTGGATATTACCTGTCTCCGCTTCGTTTAAACCGTTTTGATACTCGATCTCATGCAGGCTCATCGCAACAAAATATGTTAAAGGGAAAAGGCCCAGTAAAACGATGACCATGTAATAGGCCCTTGCACCGAATAAACGCGATACGGAAAACTCCAGCGTGCGAGATTGATTTTGCATCAATAAAATGTGAAGACGCGCCAATGCTAGTCCTGCGGTAATTAATATCGGTATGATGTAAAAGTTAAAATCAAGTGTGCTGTGTGCAGCGGTAACAAACAGTCCGGCGAATAGGCCGGCGGTTTCAATCTTGATATTCGACGTTAGTTTTTCGCTTTTCTGTGCGCGCAGAAACATTAATAAAACGACGGAATAGATCGAAAACAATAAAACCAGTGCCGGTATACCGGCCTCAATCCACAATTGCAGATAATCGTTATGAACGTAAAAACCGGCACTGCTGTCCAACGCATGACGAAATGGCGGGAAAAGAAGAGAAAATGTTCCGATTCCAGTTCCCCACCAAGGCGAGTTCTTTAGTAATTCCCACGCCTGCTGCCAAATAATAAAACGGGTAAAGCCTGCTGCGTTAAGGTCTGATAATGTTTCCAGACGTTCAATAACGGCCCCACGCCAACTATAGTCTGCGAGTAACAACGCAAGCGCAATGAGTCCTATCAATACTGCCGCACCTCCTTTTACTCGCTGCCTCCAGCCGACGAAGGCCAGAATAGCCATTCCAAAGATAAGCGCTAGCGCGGCTGCGCGGCCCTTGGTAAGCGCAACCGCATATACCAATACAAAGAGCGTGATGGTTAAAATAATTGAGAGCGCCCTTCGGCGCTCTTTATATGAAATAAGACAGTAGGCTGCTAAAGGCAACGCAATAATATTCAACAACGCCGCGTGGGAATTGATATTAAGAAACAGCGAACGTGGCGGTTGATGTAGCGCGAAGAATTGATAAAAGGCATAAAAAGCTGAACCGAGCGTGATCAACAACAACAATATAACGGTAGACCACCATATCTTCTCTTGTTCAGGGGATAACACGTAGAGCCAAAATACAAGCGGAAGACTTCCGAGCCACCAAATATTGAGGATGCTAACGACCGGAACGGGGCTCCAAAGGCTTGTAACACCAATCCATAGCCAAAAGAGCGTGATTAATAAAGCCAATGGCGTTTTTGGCAGACTAAGCCCATGTTCGTACCGCTTACATATGACTACTATTGCGCATATAACCAGAAAACTTTGTGCGGCACCAAGGTATTTGATTTCAAATCCGTCAAAAAGTAGGGAGACGCCAAATGCTGTAGCGACAAAAAGCGGAAAAACTACCGGCCATGGCCTAAGTTGCATCTGATATAAAAATCAAAAACTGATGGATGCCAATCGGCATCCATCAGTTGATCGCAGCAGGTAATTAACAGGCGGACAAATCAGATGTGATCGTAGCAGCACCTGTGCCCGTGTTTGCGTAGACCGCGGTACAGTTCGCTCTTAGCGTGAACGTGCGGGGACCCGCGCCGCTTGGCGTGAATCCGCTCAAATCCGACAAGGCCGCATCGATACCCAAATTGGTCGGGGTAGGATAGTTACCGGACATGTTCACCGTAACACCTTCTAGTATAACGCTGGCGTTAGAGAGGGCACCCGCCGAGAGCTGGGTCGCTTTCGCGATTGTGGCCGCGCTGCGCAACGCTCCCATCAGACTCTGAACGGACGCCGTGCGCGCATTGCCGCTTAAATCGACAAACCGCGGTACCGCGGTGGCGGCTAAAATGCCGAGGATAATGATCACCATTACCAACTCAATTAACGTAAAACCTGCTTGCTGCTTGTTCATACACTTCTCCTACATTTGAAAATGCTATCTAATAAAGTTTGAGGAGACGTGCCCCTCGCCAATAATTAAACTGCTGTTAACTTAAGTATCACTTTGTTTACCTCGCCCAGGTATACGGCTCTACCGCTACTAGCTGTAACCCGGCGATGCGATCAATACCTGGATTAGTCCTACTACCATCATAGATAAGCTGGAGCACAAACCTGGCTCGCGCCGGCGCCTCCAATTTGCTGATGAAGTAGCTCTTGTTACGTACAAGGTAGACCAAATAATGGCTGTGCGTATCAAAATACCAATTGCCATCCTCGATATCGGCGCCGGCTTCGTCTACTTCACCGAGATAGTTCTTCGGCAACTTAGCCAGCAGATTCATCGGGTTGCTGCGGTCTAGAGCACGTAATCCAGGAATATCGCCCGTTGCTATATGGGTAGCAACTTTTATGCCAACGGCGCTATCCAGAATACCGATCGTCTGCTCGATCGCCACCCGTTCCGCATCCACTTGCAGCGCCCAAAGACGTGAAGCTATTGCTGCAAAAAAGATTGAGATAATGGTGACAACGACCACCAGCTCTAATAGCGAAAACCCCCGGCCATTGATAAATTCGGCGCGGCCGTTGGCGGTGAATCCGCGCATTCAGCCCCCCCGGGCGGCCTTCGCCAGATCCCACATGGGCAGGAATACGCCCAACGCCAGAATAAGCACGAGAATGCCGATGGCAACGATAAGAATCGGCTCGATTGCGGCGCTTAGGTTCTTTAAATCATAGTCGACCTCGCGTTCGTAATATTCCGCTACTTCATTCATCAACTCATCGACCGCACCGGTGTCTTCGCCGACCGCGATCATTTGAATCACAAGCGCGGGAAACATACCGGTTGCGGCGGCGGTACGGGCGATGGTTTCGCCGCGCTCTATGCCGTCGCGCATCTGGATAATACGTTGGCTGATATAATCGTTGTCGACCGCGCGGCTGACCACTGTTAAACCCTGCACCAACGGCACGCCTGCTTTCATCGTGATCGCCAACGCACGCGCAAAACGCCCCAGCATTGCGCGATAGATGAGGTTACCAATGATAGGTAATTTAATTTTGTATTTATGCCATTGATAGCGTCCATCCGGCGTGCCTACATAAATCCGTAGGCCGAAGATCAGGAGCACCATGGCGATCAGGATCACATACCAATAAGCCACGGTGAAATTGGACGTGGCGATTAAAATCTGAGTGGCCCACGGTAATTCCGTATGAAAGCTCGCGTAAATTTTGGCGAACGCGGGGATCACGAATAGATTGATGATAAACATCGCAACCGTAATCGCGACCAACACAATAATTGGGTAACGCACCGCGGCTTTAATGCGCTCGCGCGTATCTTTCTCCAGCTCCAGATATTTCGCGAGCTGCAGAAACGCGCCTTCCAGATTACCGGTGGTTTCGCCTACCTGGATCAGGCTTACAAACAGTGGGGGGAAGACATTGGAATGGCGTTTTAATGCGCTGTTCAAATCCAGGCCCGCATCCAGACCCTCGCCGATGCTTGCGATCACCTTCGCTAACGCCGGATTTTGCGTGGAATCGCGCAAGCCGCGCAGGGCCTGCAGAATCGGGACACCGGCTTTTAGCAGCGTATACATCTGGCGGCAAAAAAACACCAGCTCATCAAGCCGTACTTTGCCCTGGGTTAATCTATGACGCAGGGCGCCCAACACATCCTGGCCAGCCTTGGCCTCGATGATGTCGATGGGGATAATGCCGGTATTGAACAATTGATGCGCTACCGCATCGGGCGTTGTCGCCTCGATATGGCCACTTACCGCCTCGCCGCGCGGATTGCGGCCCTTATATTGGAACAACGCCACGCCTTAATCTTCCAGACCAAAGGTCGCGCGCACGACTTGATCCATCGTCGTAATGCCTTGCGCCGCGAATGCAATAGCGCTTCTGCGTAAACTTTGAAAACCAGCCTGGCGTTTAGCCGCCTGCGCGAACTCACTTGGACCTGTATGCAATGCCTTAACCAGATTGTCATCCATTTCCAGCAGCTCATACACGCCAATGCGGCCTTGATAGCCGGTGTGGTTACAATGCGGGCACCCGCGGCCGCGGTGGAATTGCAATGTATTTGCCCGCTCCCCAAGCTCCGCCTGTAAAACCACCTGCATCGCCGGTGTTAACTGCGTAGGCTCGGAGCAACTCTCACAAATACGGCGCACCAAACGCTGTGAGACAATGCCACGCAAGGACGCGGCCACTAAATAAGGTTCAGCGCCCATATCCATCAGCCGCAAAGGAGTAGAAACAGCGTCATTCGTGTGCAAACTGGATAACACTAAATGGCCGGTCATGGCGGCGCGCAGGCCGATTTCGACGGTCTCCTGATCGCGCATTTCGCCGACGAGGATAATATCGGGGTCTTGGCGCAGGAAAGAGCGCAAGGCGCGGCCAAAGCTCAACTCAATCTTAGGATTGACCTGCACCTGGTTTATGCCCGGCAACCGGTATTCCACCGGGTCTTCAACCGTTAAAATTTTAACCGCGGGCTGGTTAAGCTCTTTTAACGCCCCATAGAGCGTGGTGGTTTTGCCGCTGCCGGTCGGGCCGGTTACCAGCACCATGCCGTGCGGACTGTGGATCATGCGGCGAAACCGTTCGAGCATGGTCTTCGGCATGCCGATGCGCTCAAGCTCCAGAATGCCGCTTGCTTGATTAAGCAGGCGCATGACCACGGATTCACCGTGCTGCACCGGCATTGTCGAAAGCCGCACGTCGATGCCTTTGTCGCGCACGCGCACATTACAGCGGCCATCCTGCGGCAGGCGTTTTTCCGCGATATCGAGCCCCGCCATTAATTTGACCCGCGAGACTAAAGCGCTGGCAATGCGGCGATCCGCCGTGGTTTGCACGCGCAGCACGCCATCGAGGCGAAACCGGATGCGCAATTCTTTTTCATCGGGTTCGATATGGATATCGGAGGCATTGATCTGTATCGCATCCTCAAACATGGTTTGCAATAACTTGACTACCGGCGCATCCGCAACCCCTTCAACCGCGAGTTCGCCCAAATCCACATCATAGGCGGATAATTCCTGCTCAAGCTCGGCGGCGAGCCCGCTGATCTCTTCCGTGCGCCGATAAACCAGGTCTATGGTCTTAAGCAAATCGGCTTCTTTCACCACTGCCAGCGACAAGGACCGGCGCAAAACCCGCGCGAGCTCGTCGTAAGCAAAAATATCCGTGGGATCGGCCATGCCCATCAATAAGCCGTTCGCATCGTCCGCCAGCGCCATCACCCGGAACCGCCGGGCATGCGCCTCCGGGATAAGGCGTACGATCTCCGGCTTAAACGGGTAGCGCTTCAGGTCGATATAGGGGATATTAAGTTGCTGAGACAGGAAATTCAGCAATTGTTCTTCGCTGATAAAACCATTCTCTATCAGTACGCGGCCTAATTTGCGGCCGCTTTTTTTCTGCTCGGCGAGGGCGGTATTTAACTGTTGTTGCGAAATAATCTTGTGTTCGATTAGCAAATCGCCGATGCGAATTTTTTTTGGCTTCACTGCCTTGGCTACTAGGTCTGACATACAGAATTTGTTTAGAATTAAGCTGTTACTTTAAGTTATATATCACTCGAACAAAAACACCAGCAAACCTAGAGCAAGAACTACGCCAAATACGGATAGGCATGTTTCACATCGTCCTGTATCAACCGGAAATTCCGCCCAATACCGGCAATGTCATGCGTTTATGCGCCAACATCGGCGCCGGATTGCATTTGATTCGACCGCTCGGTTTCGCCCTGGAAGATAAGAAGCTCAAACGCGCCGGCTTGGACTACCGCGAATGGGTGAACGTCCGCGTATATAAAGATTTGGAAGAATTCATGGAGCGCATCCGCCCGGGTCGCTTATTGGCTTTTTCTACCCGCGGGCAGCGGCTGTATACCGAGATGCAATACCAAGAGAATGATGCGTTACTGTTCGGCCCGGAAACGCGTGGTCTGCCACAGGCGGTACTGGATCAATTGCCGCACGAGCATTGCCTGACCTTGCCTATGCTGTCCGGTAATCGTAGCTTGAATTTGTCCAACGTCGTGGCCGTTACCGCATTCGAAGCCTGGCGACAACATCACTTTAGCGGGGCTGATAGGAAACGGTAAGGCAATCAAATAAAGTTAATGCCCAAAACTTTAATCCGTTTCGTTGGGCATTCGTCTGCTTTAAAAGCCGGCTAAGTGAATATGGAAGAGCAATAAGACCTGGCCGCCCAATACGGAATAGGCAGTATTCCTAACATTGATCTTATTTAAACAAGGAAGGATCGCGCCATCGGCGCTATAGATCAGCGCAGTTTAATAGCGTGGGCGCAGAGATAGGTTTAAAAACATCACGAACAGAAAAATAAAAGCGCCCTAAAAGGGCGCTTTTAGTAAACAGGCTTAGCTTACTTTCCCATCTTTCCCATTTCGCCTGGTTTCTTGTCATTCTTTTCTACTATTTTCTTTTTCTTTGCACCTTTCTTCACTTTTGTATCCTTATTATTGCTATCGGCCTTCTTCTCGGCCTTCTCGGCAGCAGGGGCACCGGCGGTTTCAGCCGCAACGGCAATGGTGGCGGCGCCGAAGGTCAGGGCAAACACAAACGCCAGAACACTGATCAGAGTCTTTTTCATATAATCCTCTTTTGTAAATTTTAAAATTATACTAAGGGTTTAATGGGTTTAATGGATTACTTCTCCATCATTATGCCCGATAGCAAGCCGTATGCCAATCTGGATCATAAAATACCTCTTTTTAAATCAATGGCTTAAAGTAAGTGCTCGTATAGGAATGGGTTTAGTTTATAGTAATAAGCTACAAATTTTGTAGGACACCCTGATTTTGGAAGTTTAATGCTTCACCGGCTATTCAAATTAAACCGCCTGCAGCGCAAGGTGCTGATAGTTATTCTCACTATCGTCGTTGTGCCCATGCTGGTAGCGGGCGCATTCGCTGCCGCCTGGGTGTCGTCCTATTTTGAAAAACGCTTAGAACAATGGATTGTAGAAGCGGCGCGCGTGGATCAAACCTGGCTTAAGGCCTATCAAAACGACGCCGTCATGTTGGGCGGGGTACTGGCCGATGAGCCGGGGTTTGTTGCGCGCCTGGATAGAGGAGAACCGGTTTCCATTGATCCGCCCCTGCGCCGTATCGCACAAGAATTAGGCATTACCTTTATTCAAGTTTACACACCGCAGCAATCTTTAATTTTTTCCACGCACAAGGCCGGCCAATCTTCTTGGGAGCCGGGGCAAACCCATGCGGTGCTGAAGGTAATGGAAAAGAATAAAAGCCAGCTGGCCGCGGTCGGCATTACCCCTATCCCGCGGTACAGTACACCACGTTACTACTTGGTGTTAGGCAGTTTGCTCAACCAGGATTTCGCAGATGAACTGTCCCAACTTACCGGTTTAACAACCCGCCTGTATTACCGCGAAGGCAAAAATTATCTAGATGCGTTCTCCGATCCCACCCGGGTAGTTTCGCTTACCCATTTATCGAAGGATATATTGAAACGCCTGCAACAGGAAAAAAAGCCGTACTATAACCTGCTGGCAGAAAATGCGCGCTTTCGCGGCCTGTATGCGCCGATTGTCGATTCGCAGGGCCGGGTTGAGGCGATCATGTTCAGCGGTTTAGAGCGGCGCGGGTTCGAGGAGATACTTACCAGCCGTGGCGTCATGTTTTTAGCCATTTCTTTGCTCGGCATCGTGCTCGGCGGGTTGATGGGCCTATTGCTAAGCCGGTTAGTAGTGCGTCCGATTGAACATTTAAGAAATGGTGTAATGCAACTGGCAGGGCAAAACTTTAATGCCATGGTGCCGATCACCTCCGACGACGAACTGGGCGATTTAGCCAAGGCATTTAACGCCATGGCGATCCGGTTACGCGAGGCGCGCGACGAACAACAGCAGCGGTTTCAAAAAGATAAGCTCAGCGCCCTCGGTGAGGTATCGGCGGCGCTGGCGCATGAAATCCGCAATCCGATCGGTGTTATCAATACGGCATCCGCGTTATTGGATAAACCCGAACAAACGCCGGAAAAAAGACGCGAATTGCTGCGCATGATCCGGGAAGAAAGTATGCGCGTCAGCCGTCTGGTGCAGGATTTTTTACAATTGTCCCGTCACCGTCAACCGGCGTTTTCCGAGATCGATCCGGTAACGCCGATGGAGCGGGCGCTCGCCACCATGCTGGCCGGCAAAAATAGTCTGCAGGTCATTAAACGGCTCAAACATGGGCAGGCGCACATCCATGCGGATGCCAGCCTGTTGCAACAAGCCTGGACCAATCTTTTTACTAACGCCTTGGAAGCCGTGGGGCCGCAAGAGGGACAATTGATACTCGAATCCGCCGCCGCCAGAGATCAAGTGATGTTATCCATTGAGGACAGCGGCCCTGGCATTGATGCCACTGTTATGCCGCGCCTGTTCGAACCGTTCTTCACTACCAAAGCACAAGGCACCGGTCTTGGCCTGTCCATCGCTCACGCCTTGGTTGAAGCCAACGGCGGCACCCTGGAAGCCTTGATACCGGTTAAAAAGAGCGGCGCAAAATTCGTTATGCGTTTCCCCATCCATGCAAAGGCGGGTGTATGAAAAGAACGATTATGATCGTGGATGATGAACAGAATATGCAGGCCGTGGTGCGTATGATTCTTGAGGACACCGGCCATGAAGTGATCTCCGCCGACAGTGGAGAAATGGCATTGCCTCACTTACAAAATCCCAATCTCGATGTCATTTTGTCCGATCTAAAAATGCCCGGCATGAGTGGCGAGGAATTCGTGACGCGCTGCCGCAAAGAACGGCCCGACGTGCCGGTCATCGTCATTACCGCCCACGGCACCATCAAATCAGCGGTAAACAGCATCCATGCCGGCGCCGCCGATTATCTGACCAAGCCGTTCGAGCCCGAGGCATTGGAAATTTCAGTGCACAATGCCTTAAAGCTGCGGGACATCCTGCGCGAGAACCAGCAACTTAAAGCCGCGGTCACGCAAGCCCTGCCGAAAAAGAGTTTGATCGGCAAAAGCCCGGCGGCGCAGCGTCTGCTCGAAGAAATTAAGCGCGTCGCGCCGTTTAAATCGAACGTCTTAATCACCGGTGAAAGCGGCACGGGTAAAGAAATCGTGGCGCGCATTATCCACGAAACCGGGCGAGGCAAAGAACGGCCGTGGGTGGCCATCAACTGCTCCGCGATCCCGCATGATCTGTTGGAAAGTGAATTATTCGGTTATGTTAAGGGCGCCTTTAGCGGGGCCACGCACAACCGTGTGGGCCGTATTGAGCAGGCGCAAGGCGGTACCTTATTCCTCGATGAGATCGGCGACATGGATATTCACCTGCAAGCCAAACTTCTGCGCGTCCTGCAAGAACGGGAATTTTCGCCGCTAGGCAGCAATCAGGTGCGCAGCGCCGACTTCCGCTTGATTGCGGCCAGCAACCACGACATCAAACAATGGGTGGAACAAGGAAAATTCCGCGAAGATCTGCTCTACCGCCTGGATGTATACAGTATTGTGGTGCCACCGTTACGGGAACGTATAGAAGATGTGCCATTACTGGCGGAAACCTTTTTGCGTGAGCTGGGTGTGGAAATGGACAGAACCGTGCACTCGTTCTCGCCGGCAGCCCTGGAGGCGTTAAAAAATTATCCGTGGCCGGGGAACATCCGCGAATTGCGCAATGCCGTGGAGCGCTCGCTACTTTCCTGCAAGGGTTCAGAAATCGACGTCGGTGATCTGCCACAGACTATCTTAACCCGCGTCGGACAAGAAACCGGCGGTTCTTTTATCGAAAAAATGCGCAATGGAGATTTGGACACCTGGCTGGAAGAAATAGAACGGCAGGCGATCTTGGAAGCCCTGGATCAATGCAGCGGCGTGCAAGCGCACGCGGCCAAGCGCCTGGGCGTCTCGGAACGCAGCCTTTGGCATCGAATTAAAAAATTGAACATCCAAATTAACCGCACGTTTGCCTAACGGGTTGCTGAAGAACATTTTTTCAACAACCTGCTAAGCAACGGCTAACCCAGCTTTTTGACGCCGCTGGCGGTGCCGAGCAGCAGCACATCCGCCGGCCGTTTGGCAAACAGTCCATTTGTGACAACGCCTACGATATTATTCAATTTTTCTTCCAGTTCCACGGGGTTCATGATTTTCAGGTTATGAATATCCAAAATGATATTGCCGTTATCGGTTTTAACTCCCTGGCGCAGCACCGGCTCTCCGCCCAGCTTTACAATCGCGCGCGCCGCCAGGCTGCGCGCCATCGGGATAACCTCGACCGGCAACGGGAATTTGCCCAAGACATCAACCAGCTTGCTTTCATCGGCGATACACACGAACGTCTTGCTCGCCGCGGCGATAATCTTTTCGCGCGTAAGCGCCCCGCCGCCGCCCTTAATAAGATGCAAATGCTTGGTGACCTCATCCGCGCCGTCCACGTACAGCGGCAGGTTGCCGGTATCGTTCAGATCAAGCACGGCAATGTGATGTCGCTTCAGGCGCTCGGCGGTAGCGACCGAACTGGCCACCGCGCCGTCGATTTTGCCCTTAATCCTGGCCAGGGCATCTATAAAATAGTTCGCAGTCGAGCCGGTACCGACACCGATCATGGTGCCTGTCTCGATATAGTCCAACGCCGCTTCCGCGGCGGACCGCTTCATTTCGTCCGGGGTCATATTTTTCCTCGCGCTAACGCTTAAGATCAGCGAGAATAACGCGAGTTTATAAAATAAAGAAGGGTCGCCCAACCGGATTTCTGATAATTTATAGTTATGGCGGAAAAATACTTAGAAAAAATCTTGACCGCGCGCGTGTATGATATCGTCGAGGAAACGCCGCTGGACCACGCGCCTAACCTGTCGTTACGCCTCAACAACCAGGTGTGGCTAAAGCGGGAAGACCAGCAGCAGGTATTCTCTTTTAAACTGCGCGGGGCATATAACAAAATGGTGAACCTGCCGGGGCTTTCGCGCACGCAAGGTGTGATGGCGGCATCGGCCGGCAACCATGCTCAAGGTGTAGCGTTAGCGGCAAAAGTGCTGAGCATCCACGCGATAATTGTCATGCCGGTGACCACACCGCAAATTAAAGTCGATGCGGTGCGCAACTTTGGCGGTGAGCAAGTAGAAGTTATCCTAAACGGCGATAACTATGACGCCGCCTACGCTCATGCCTGCAAACTGGGAGAAGAACGGGGGTTGAGCTTTATTCATCCTTACGACGATCCGGACGTCATTGCCGGCCAGGGCACTATCGCCGTGGAAGTTCTTAAACAGCATCGCCATCACAGCCATGCGAACATTGATGCGATCTTTGTTCCGGTCGGCGGCGGCGGCTTAATTTCCGGCATCGCGGCCTATGTCAAACAACTGTTGCGGGAAGTGAAAATCATCGGCGTAGAGCCGGAAGATGCTGACGCCATGTACCGTTCTCTGCGAGCAGGTAAGCGCGTAATGCTGGATCACGTCGGCATTTTTGCCGACGGCGTCGCGGTGCGCCAAGTCGGGCAGGAGACCTTTCGGCTGGCGCAAAAATTTGTTGATGAAGTGATCCTGGTCAGCAACGATGAGATCTGCGCCGCCATTAAAGACATCTTCGAAGATACGCGCTCCATCATGGAACCTGCCGGCGCCTTGTCGGTTGCGGGCCTGAAAAAATATATCGAGCGGGAACACGCCGCATCTAAGGAGTTAATCGCCATCACCTCCGGGGCGAACATGAACTTTGACCGTTTGCGCCATGTCTCGGAGCGCGCGGAGATCGGCGAGCGGCGCGAGGCCATTTTGGCGGTGACCATCCCGGAACGGCCGGGAAGCTTTCGCCAATTTTGCGCTATCATCGGCAATCATAATATTACTGAATTCAATTACCGTCATTCCGATCCACAAAACGCCCACGTGTTTGTCGGCCTACAGCTTCAGCAACCGAACGAGATTGATATCACCAATGTCGTCGCCAATTTGCGCAAAAGCGGTTACGAGACATTAGATATGACCGATAACGAGATGGCCAAACTGCACATCCGCCATCTGGTCGGCGGGCGCGCGCCGAACGCCGTCAACGAGATGCTTTACCGCTTTGAATTCCCGGAGCGCCCCGGCGCACTGATGAATTTCTTAGATAAAATGGGCCACACCTGGAATATCAGCCTGTTCCACTACCGCAATCACGGTGCTGACTTCGGCCGGGTGTTGGTCGGCATTCAGGTGCCGGCGGCGGAGAAACAGGATTTTCAAAAATTTTTGCAGAATTTAGGATACGAGTACGCCGATGAGACCGGCAATCCGGCATATAAATTATTTTTAAGCTAATGCTTTATAACATGTCAATCTTCGGCTAGTTTGACAATAAAATCCCACTCCTTGGCGGTCACCGGCATGATCGAAAGCCGGTTACCACGCTGTAATAATCGCATGCCGCGTAATTGCTTATGCTGTTTCAGCTCCTGCAGGGTTACGACACGCGGCAATTCACGTACGAAACGGACATTCACCATATACCAAATGGGGTTGTCGGGATTGCTCTTAGGATCATAATGAATATTATCGGGATCCCAGGCGGTGAAATCCGCATAACCCGCGCGCGTGATCTCGACAATCCCGGCGATGCCCGGCTCGGCGCAGCTTGAGTGATAAAAAAACGCTAGATCGCCGACCTGCATTTCGTCGCGTAGCATATTGCGCACCTGGTAATTGCGCACCCCGTCCCAATGTTCGGTGCGATTCGGCCTTGCCCGCAAATGCGCGATGCCAAATACCGCGGGCTCGGTCTTCATTAACCAGCGATTCATTCTTCGCGGATACTGATACGCTGGATGGCGCTGCTTTTGCCGGTTTTCTCGTCTATCGTAAGCAGCACGCCGCAGAGCGTTGCTTTCCCCTCCGCCGCCTCGAAGCGCTCCGGCAGCTTTTGCACAAAACGTTTTAAAACTTTGTCTTTATCCATGCCGATAACCGAATCGTAGCAGCCGGTCATGCCGACATCGGAAATATAACCGGTGCCGTCCGGCAAGATCCGCTCATCCGCGGTAGGCACATGGGTGTGGGTCCCGACCATGGCGCTGACACGACCGTCGAGAAACCAACCCATGGCCATCTTCTCGCTGGTGGTTTCGGCGTGGAAATCCACTAACACCATTTTAATGTCGGCGGGCTTATCGGCGAGTGCCCGATCCGTGCAAACAAATGGGCAGTCCAACATCGGCTGCATGAAGACATTACCCATGACATTCAAAACGCCGATCGGATCACCGGCGGCGGTGTGCGCCACAAACCAACCGCTGCCGGGCGTTCCCGCCGGATAATTATGCGGCCGCAAAAGCCGTGGTTCGTTGCCGATAAATTCCAGCGCTTCCTTTTTATCCCATACATGATTACCGGTGCTTAAGACATCGATTTCATGCGCCAAAAATTCTTTCGCAATCTTTTCAGTGATGCCGAACCCACCGGCGGCGTTTTCGGCATTGACCACCACTAAATCGAGCTTGAGGCGATCGCGCAAAGCACCAACGTTGTTTAATAGTACGCGGCGGCCTGACTGGCCGACTACGTCGCCGACAAAAAGCAGATTCATTTTATTTCCTTTATTGGAAGATAAACCGCCTGATCGGTCACTACCGCTTGCATCGGAATGTCCCAAGGATCCGCCGTTAGTATATCAACTTGCTGGAAATCGTACGCCAATCCCAACAGGCGCGGCCTTTTCCAATATAGGCGGTAACGCAGAAACGCGAGGCTCCGATCGTAAAAGCCGCCACCCATGCCGAGGCGATTACCTTGCAAATCAAATCCAACGAGCGGCATCAAGATTAAATCCAGGTCACGGACGCGCACCAACTCGCGCCTCTCGACTAACGGCTCGGGGATACCGAAACGATTACAGCGAAATCGCGTATCCGGCAATACGCGCGCAAACCATAAACAACCTTGCAAACGTGATAAGACCGGCAAATAGCAACACTTTTTCCTGACCCATGCCTGCTGTATTAGCGGGCGCGGATCGATCTCACCGTCATTAGGGAAATAGCAAGCAAGCCGATGACTGTTCTTAAAGAAAGAAGTGCCTGCGACCAACCGGGCAAGACGTGCAGCAGCCGACACTTGCTCGCTGCGCGGCAACTGAATGCGGTTCTCCCGCAACCTTTGGCGCTGCCCGGATTTTAAGCGCTGCATGGCCGCAGTTTAAAAAAAGAAGAGGCGTCCTCCACCTGTGCCGTACCATCCTTTGCCTCGAACCAAAGTTCAAGTGGGCGCCACTGAGATACATCAGGCTTTCCGCCGGAAGCGGACATGCTCAACAGCATCTACTTTCGCAGCTCCCGAGGCAAGAGTTATAGGTTCAAAGGACTTGGAACAATACGTACACCGCAGAGGACGCCATACCTTAGAAACGATTACAATCCCGCGCTCAGATCTTCGCTTAAAGCTCGATCGATCTTATTATGCAGAAACTTCAATCTTTTATCCAGCTCAGGGGTTAGTCCATTTGTCTGCTTGCGCAACTCCAGTAACTCGTTAGCGATGTTAAGCGCCGCCATAATCGCACAACGTTCGACGCCGATGACCCTGCCGGTTTCCTGAATTTCGCGCATCTTATGGTCCAAATATTTTGCGGCGGCAGCGAGCGCGGCCCGCTCCTCTTCCGGGCAAGCGACCATAAACTCTTTGCCGAGGATGGAAACATTAACCCCGTCGTTAATCGCTTTCATCAACTGCGTTCCAACGCCTTGAGACGATCGATCATGGCTTCAATACGTGCGCGCGCCTTTTGCGTTTTCTCGCTAAGGTGAGAATTCGCTTCGGCAAGATCTTTCTGATCGGATTGGAGCTTATCATTTTCCCTTTGCAAGCGCTTGCACACTGCAATCAAATCGTCGATTCGCTCCTCCAGCCTTTCCAAATTGTTTCCCACTTTAGCCATAAAAGGTTAATTTTAATGATTAATATTAGGGCCGCCCTGGATGCCGGTCAATGTCTCCTGGCTGGATTTAGTATAGTATGAATTAAACGTGAAAGATCCGCTTCTATAGACTGGGACAATCGGCTTATGTTTATGGCTATGAGCGATAATCCTTAGTATTATTGTACTATTGCGCAAACAATCTTGGCGTGTCCGCCCTATTAATTATTGCGCCACAGGGGAGCCGGCCGATCCGCGTTGACGCTGTTGTATTTGATTCAGCGTGTTCTCGTAAGTCTTAAGCAACGGGCCGCCGAGCGTTACCGCGCGTTGCGCCGCCTCCGCCGCTTCGCCCAGCCTCCCTTGTTCGACCAATACCTGCGCCAGATTGTTAAAAGCGGCGGCGGCATCAGGATGGTCGAGCGTCGCTTGGCGAAAGATCGCCTCCGCCCCGTCTTTATCTCCTGAAGCGTAGCGGGTGTTTCCCAGGCCGATTTGCGCGCTTAAGCTGTCAGGCCAACGGCTAAGCGCGGCGGCGTAGGCCCGGTTGGCGGGTTGCCATAGTTGCAACTGCTCTAAACCGAGCACCGCCTCTAAATAAGAAAGCTCCTCCGCGGTGGCGGGCAATTTATCCGGTGGCATGACTACCAGCGCCCAATATTGACTTCGTGCCCAAGTGCGCTCAAACAGAGAAAGTGGCGCCACATACCGCTTGCGCGTGCCGGAACGCAGAATAATCTCGCGTTGCGGCAAATCAAAGCCGACCACCACCGCGTAATGCCACGTGGGGTGCCAGCTTAACCCCAAATTTTGTAGCACCATCACTGGATTGCCGGCAGCGATTTCGGTCATTAAAGCGGCAAGCTCGGGCTTCAACACATAAGGGAGCAGGCCTTGCCGGCGTGCCGCCGCCACCATCTCCACCTGCAGGCTGCCCTCGCGCGCGGGCACATAAACTTGCGGAACCAGTGCCTCCGGCGTGGTCGGTGTGCCGGACCAATTGATCAGCGTAGCGAGCGCCGCCGGACCGCATTGATAGTCTTCTTGCGGGAAAAACGGCACTTCGATCAACTCGACGGAGCGGGGAAATTGGTTTGTACTTAAACGATCGGCTTGCAGCGTGCCGGCACAACCGTTTAGCAACGCGACGACCCAAACCAGCGCAAAGTAGGCATAAGGTCTGCGTGGCGCCATTCAAATATCACCCGGCAAAGGTTATCTTCTGGACTTTTTCTTCACGAACGGGAATACATCCGTGTAGCCAAGAATGTCGGTGGCCAGTAATACCAGAAAAACCACTAATCCGACGAACAGCACATCGCCCAGGCCGCCGCCGGCGGGGAGCTGATCCATTTTGCCGGCGATAGTTTGGATTTCGGCGTCAGTCAGGCTGTTAATACGCGCCTTTGCCTCATTTGGATTTACCCCTTGCGCGCGCAGGTAGGCTTGGATTTCACTCCGGTTAAAACGGGTCAGAATACGCTCACGACTATTTTCTCCTGCCTGTTTAATCCGCTCTGTGTGTAAAACGGTTTCCGTACCGACAAGATTTGCCTGGGCAAACGGTACATAAAGACTGAAGCTGAAAAAACTAAGAATAAGAAAATGCCCCGTGGGCTTGATTAGGCTGCGTAACATTTTTATTCTCCTGGAGTCGTATACAATAGTACAAATGAATTGTAGTGGCCACCTTTATCAAAAGAAATCCGTCGCGAGTCTCCCTGTAATTGAGGCATAATGTACCGATGGATGTTAAAATTCTGCAAAAACGCCGAAACGAATTGATGCAATCCATGGGCGGTGGGGTGGCGATTATTCCCACCGCACCCATGCGTAATCGCAATCGCGATATTCATTTTCCCTTCCGTCCCGACAGCGATTTCTATTACCTAACCCATTTCCCGGAGCCGGAAGCGGTGGCAGTTCTGGTACCGGGGCGCGCACACGGCGAATACATCCTGTTTTGCCGCGAGAAAAATCCGGAAAAGGAAATCTGGGAAGGGCGCCGCGCCGGGCAAGAAGGCGCCTGTGAAATTTACGGGGCGGACGACTCATTTCCGATCGACGATATCGACGAGATTCTCCCCGGCCTGTTGGAAAACCGGGACAAGGTTTTCTACAGCATGGGGCGCCACCTGGAGTTCGATGCGCGCCTAATGGAATGGGTCAACGAAGTGCGCGCCAAATCCCGCACCGGCGTAAGTGCGCCCGGCGAATTCGTTGACCTCGATCATATCCTGCATGAGATGCGTTTACATAAACGGCTGGAAGAGATCCGCCTCATGAAGCGGGCCGCCAAGGTCTCGGCCCAGGCGCACCGGCGCGCGATGCAGGCCTGCCGCAGCGGCCTGATGGAGTACGAAATCGAGGCGGAGTTGCTCTATGAATTCAAAAAAGGCGGCGCTGATTTCCCCGCCTACCCGCCGATCGTGGGGGGCGGCGCCAATAGCTGCATTTTGCATTACACCGAGAATAAGGCGGAGCTTAAAAGCGGCGATTTGCTGTTAATCGACGCGGCGGCTGAAATCGACGGCTATGCCGCCGATATCACGCGCACCTTCCCGGTGAATGGAAAATTCAGCGGCGAACAGAAAACGATTTACGAAATCGTGTTGGCGGCACAGCTTGCCGCGATCGATCAAGTGCGGCCCGGGAAACATTGGAATGAACCGCATGATGCGGCGGTGCGTATATTGGTAGCAGGTTTGATCGACCTTGGCTTGCTGAAGGGAGACATGGACGAATTGGTGAAAAACGAAAATTACAAACAGTTCTATATGCATCGTACCGGCCATTGGTTGGGTATGGACGTGCATGATGTCGGTGATTATAAAGTGGATGGCGCCTGGCGCTTATTGGAGCCGGGCATGGTGTTGACGGTCGAACCGGGGCTTTATATCGGAGCCTTCAACAAAGACATTCCGGCGCGGTGGTGGAATATCGGCATCCGCATCGAAGATGACGTGCTGGTTACGAGCGAGAGTAATGAAGTGTTGAGCCGCGATGCCCCTAAAACCATATCTGAAATAGAAACGCTGATGGCGTCTTAAGAATGTTGAAAAAGGCCCTCCATGGCCTTTTCAACACGAAAAGCAAAAAATGGCCGCTCCTGCGCATCCCTGCGCTCGCGGCATTCGTGCATCCTGCACAGCATGGCCCTGTAATACTAAGGGGGCTTTTCTTCATTTTCCAATCACTTAAGTGATTGGAAAATGGCGGTACATCCTTGATACCGCAAACCTAGGATGTCACTCAACATCCTGCTAAACGATTTAAACCAAGGAGAGTAGACATGGCAAAAGCGATTCGTATGCATCAAATCGGCGGTCCCGAGGTGCTCCGCTTCGAAGATATCGATCCGGGTGAGCCCGGCCAGGGGCAGGTCCGCATCCGCCACACCGCGATCGGTCTTAATTTCATCGATTTGTATTTCCGCACCGGCGTCTATACCGCCCCGAGCTTGCCGATGACTCTCGGCATGGAAGCGGCGGGCGTTGTCGAAAATCTGGGGCCGGGCGTGACCGAGTTTAAGATCGGCGATCGGGTCGCCTACGCCACGGCGCCGATGGGCGCTTATATCGAAAAGCGGGTTATGCCGGTCGACCGGCTGGTGCCGATCCCGGCCGAGATCGACGATAAAACGGCGGCCGCCATGATGCTGAAGGGCACCACCGCGCAATATTTGTTGCGCCGTACTTATCGTGTGCAGCCGGGCGACACTATTCTCCTCCATGCCGCCGCCGGAGGGGTTGGATTGATCGCCTGCCAGTGGGCGAAACAGTTAGGCGCGACCGTCATCGGCACGGTGGGGTCCGAGGCCAAAGCCAAACTCGCCGCCTCCCATGGCTGCGACTATCCCATCATCTATACCAAGGAAAATTTTACCCAACGTGTGCGCGAGATCACCAAAGGCGAAGGCGTGCTCGTAGTCTACGATTCCGTCGGCAAAGATACCTTTATGGGTTCCCTGGATTGCCTGCGCCCGCTGGGCTGCATGGTGAGCTTCGGCCAATCCTCGGGCAAGGTGCCGCCGTTCGATCTCGGTTTATTAACCACAAAAGGTTCGCTGTTTCTCACGCGCCCCACGCACAACACTTATATGGCCAAACGCCAGGACCTGCTGGCGAGCGCCAATGAACTTTTCCAGGTCGTCAAACAAGGCAAGGTAAAGATCGAAATAAAACAAACCTTCCCCTTGAAAGACGCCGCAACAGCACACCGGGCGCTGGAGGCGCGCGAGACCACCGGTTCGACCGTGTTGCTCCCCTGATCGTATGCAGCCGGAGTTTTGGCTCAGCCGCTGGCAGCAAAACCAAACTGGTTTTCATCAGGAGCAGGTTAATCCCTCTCTAAAAAAGTTCTTGCCGGAGTTAGGCTGGCGCAAAAGTGATCGGGTGTTCGTGCCTCTGTGCGGTAAAAGCAAGGATATGCTGTGGCTACAGGAGCAAGGCTACGCCATCTTGGGCGTCGAGATCAGCCCGATCGCAATCGAAGCCTTCTTTAAGGAAAATGGACTCAAGCCTATTTGCCGAACTCAAGGCCCATTTACCATCTGGCAAAGCAGTTCTATTCAGATTCTGTGCGGCGATTTTTTTGATCTGGCGGCAAAAGATATGCAGGGCGCGAACGCGGTGTATGACCGCGCCTCGCTGATCGCGTTTCCCACCGCGATGCGGCAGCGCTACGCCGGGTATCTCGCGTCACTGATGCCGGCAACAACGCACATGCTGCTCATTACCCTGGAGTATCCGCAAGCGCAAATGAACGGCCCGCCATTTAGCGTCGACGAGCAAGAATTGCGCGCCCTTTATCGGGGCTTATATGAAATCCGCCTGCTGGATAAAAATGACATTCTCGAGCAAGAGCCGCGTTTTAAAGAGAAAGGTCTCACTCAACTGGTGGAAAAAACCTATTTAGCGGTGCGCTGTTAGCGCTCTTCGGTTTTGAAAATTGCTAGAAGGTATCTCAAAAATGGATGTAGGGTGGGTTAGCGGCGCAGCCGCGTAACCCACCATCGGCCGCGTCTGCAATGTGCGGGCCTCGCCCCGGTCGCTACCGGCATCCTGCCTCCCGCGACACTTGCACATCCTTGTGCATCGCGGGCGAGGTACTTTCTTGTCGCGACAAGAAAGTACCCAAAGAAACGCTCCCCGGTCGCTCGCCGCGCGAAAGACGCGCGGTTCCCTGCGCTCCTCACGCAGCCGGGCGCTGCGCAACTCGCGCGATCGCGCTGCGCGCGCCACGCGCTCAGACAGTGCTCGCTTAACTGCTCCCGGCTGCGCTCTGATGTGAAAGGATTCACAAATGCCGCGAGCGCATGGATGCGCAGGAGCGGCCGGTGCTCGGCGAGCTCCTACGGGGCAAAACCGACCCAACCCCATTCCTAATTAATTACGGTGGATTAGCAGTCTGCGGCATGGTGGTGTGTTAAAACGCATCGAAAAGCCCGATATAGATTTTATTGCCTTGATTTTAAGTTAAGGATGTAGGGTGGGTTAGCGGCGCAGCCGCGTAACCCACCATCGGCCGCGTCCGGTGGGTTACGCCCTGACGGGCTAACCCACCCTACGAATACTGCCAGGTTGGGAAGCAATGTGTGCCATGTCAATATTAGAAAATGTCTTTAATTCAAAACGTTAATGTTTGACCGACCAGATTATGCGGCGTAGAGTGCCAGAATATCAATCAAACTTGAAAGTATACTTTTAGTTAGGTTGCGCCATAGGCAGCAATTTACCTGATCGCACAGCCATCGGTCATTGAGCTATGCCTCTCCGTTACAGCATCCGAATGGACCACGCCATCGAAGTGCGACAGAGCTTCGACTCACCTACCGTATACCTAGACCACTGGGCCGTGCGGCGTTTCTCCGACGACAAAAACCTACAACGACGGTTTGTCAAGGCTCTGCACAGCGCTGGCGGTACGCTTTTTCTCTCCCATCAAAACTTCGTAGAATTCGTCGGTCCCGACGATGCAAGACACGCGGAGCATGCGGAGCAGTTTCTGGAAAAAGTGCTACCGAATATCTATTTCGCCGAAATAGACATTCAAAAAGCGATAACCCAAGAGGAGGATTCACGACACCGAGGCCAGAGACTTCCCCCACCACCAGACCTCGGCTTGCTCAAAATACTTGCGTTACACCCAACGACGCCGGGCGCATTTACTATCAAAGGCTTGATTACTGAAGTCACCAGACATCGAGACAGGCTCGGCAAAACCTTTCGCAAAACGAACCAAGAACTCGCTGACACTATCAACGTCCAGCGAGGTAAGCCTGACTTCGTAAACAAGGCGAAAACCTTCAAAGCCAATAAGGATCGTGCTCGCACGTCGATCGTCATAGCAGAGATTCTGCGCGGAGTGATTCTTGATCCCAGCGTCCCGATCACAGCTAGCGATGCTGCTGACATCCACCACGCGATCATTTCGACGTCTTATTGTGACTACGTCCTTCTCGATGGCAAATGGGAGGATATGATTCAACGCATGAAGCACCGCATCGCCACGTTGGAACTACCGATAACACACGCTCGCTGCTTTTCGGAGCGCCGTAACGGCCTCGAAAGTTTCCTGCGTGTGCTCGAAGCACAACCTAACCCTTGCTTGCAGCCGGCGCCCGCAAGCGGGCACGGCTGACGCCAAGGTCTTCACAGGTGAGCGCTGACAACGTCACCGAATTCGGCAACGACGAAGGCGTCTATGATATTGCAGATATTGCAATAAGCATCGCGACCCTCGCTCTTGCGAAGAAGATCTACGCTAAGGAGATCAATCCAAGCGAGATAACGTCAGTAGAACAGTTGTCCGCTATCGTTCAAAAACTAGGCCGAACACATGAAGACGCGTTCGAAATTCATATCGAGCGCGTTAGTGACGACGTCAAGCTTATTCGGTACTGCATCGATCAAGCAGAACATTCTTCCGCCATCGTTCTTCTGTTTACTCTGCTCGAAAGTCAAATCAACTCAGTCATCAGAATACTGTTGCGTATTCGAAGCTACTCGCACGGCGCTATCTCTGATGCACTAAAGGGCACAGACTTCTCTACCAAACTGAACGTCTTGCTGCCATTGCTTGGAGCAGCGCCTTTGCCGCGAATGCGGCAGATTGCATTGCAGTGCAAGACGGTCCGCAACATGATCGTTCACAACAAGGCGACGCCGGACGTGTACGCCGACGCAGGAGATCGTCCCGGAGACTACGAAACGATTCGCGAAAGAACCCGCAAGTTCTTCGAAGTGCACAGCCTTGATCAAATTGAAAGAGACATCCAAACGTTTGTGGATAGCAGCGTCTCATCGAATGAAGAGGTAAAGCAAGCGTGGTCGCTTCTCTCAGATTCGGGCCTAACCCATCGTTCCAAAAAATAGATGGGGAGACCTCAGGCACGGGGGTCGCACTTGGCGTATTTTCTCGACATTGCCTACGGTTGATCGTGGTCGAATTTATCTTATAGAAACTCGACTTGTTTAAGGTTTTTCCCCCTTCAGTCGCGCCGAGCACCGGAGGGCGGCGAGGATAAGGCCCGCTGATTTTGCGGGGCGCGGTAGGGACCGCGCGTTGGCCGCAGCACAGGGATGTGCTGTCGGCCAACCCCCTCGATGACCGAGGAGCGCAGGGCACCGCGAAGTTTGCGGCGCGAATGGGGGGTGCGCTTTCTTTGGTTACTTTCTTTGCGCAAACAAAGAAAGTAACCCGCCCGCGGTGCGGGAACCGCTATTAGCAGTCAATGCGTTCGCAGGCCACGTCCGGTGGATTACGCCCTGCCGGGCTAATCCACCCTACGAACTCCGGCTCCCGCCGCGTTAAGCCGACCGCGTTGTTTTCGTAAACGCTGCCCCTAAAACAAAACGGAGCGGGATTTTTTCTCCCTTATTTTGGCGGTTCTTTAATCGAAATCAACTCAATCTCGAAAACCAAGGTTTCGTTTGGCCCGATCGCCTGGCCGGCGCCGGTTTCGCCATAAGCGAGATCGGCGGGAATAAACACTTGCCATTTTGCGCCGGTTTGCATTAACGGCAACACCTCCTGCCAACCTTTGATCACGCCGCCGAGAGGAAAGGTCGCCGGTTCTCCACGCCGTATGGAGCTGTCGAATTCCTTGCCATTGATAAGCGCGCCGGTGTAATGCGCAATCACCGTATCATTGATAGTTGGCTTCTTGCCGGCCCCAGCTTTTATCACTTTATATTGTAAACCGCTGGGTAAAACGACGACGTCCTTCTTTTTCTTGTTAGCCGCCAAAAAGGCCTCGCCTTCTTTTTTGTTTTTCGCCGCCGTTTCTTGCAACATAGCGACCTGTTTTTGCCGCATTTTTTGCTGGAATTCCTGCAAAGCGGTTTTCATTTCTTCATCGGACAATAACGGCTTGTTTCCGGTCAGCGCATCTTTGATGGCTCTGGCAAAAATCTCTGCATCGATATCCAGATTATTGTTCTTAACATTCTGTCCCAGATTAGCACCGAGGCTGTAGCTCAGTTTCTCTTTCTCGGTTTTAAGAGTGAGCTTGTCATCGGCGACAACCTGCATGGCAAAAAGACATCCGACAATAATGCCTAAAAATTTAACGTTCATGACTGCTCCTAAAGTTATGTCCTGATGCGGACAAAAATATAAAATAAAAACGTAAAAACATCCCTCTCTCAGTCAAGATTGTGCATCTCAAGCTGTTATTAGGATAATCAGGATTAGGCCGGGGGTTTAATGATGGTGCCCATCGGGCCCATGAACGTGCCCATGAACAACCTCTTCGGGAGTGGCGTCACGCACGTCGACAACCTTGATGGCGAAGCTCAACATCCTGCCTGCGAGCGGATGATTGCCGTCTATCGTGATGCGGTCGCCCTCAACACCAACCACGGTAATCACCTGCATCTCGGAGCCGCCCTCGGCATAAAATTGCATACCAACCTGAACCTCCTGCTCGGCGGTAAATTTACTGCGTGGAAGAACTTCTAGTAAGCTTTCGTCGTGCACGCCATAACCCTCTTGCGGAGAAATAGTAACTTCGAACGCGTCGCCCTCGGACTTTCCGGCCAGGGCCTTCTCTAATCCCGGAATCAGATTACCGATACCATGGATATAAGTTAGAGGTTCGCTGCCTTTAGAGGTATCAATAATCTTGTTGCTGTCGTCAGTCAAGGTATAGTCGATGGAAACAACCTTATGTTTCGCAATTTGCATGGATAATCCTTAATGAATACGAATCTCCGAAGTTTACGCCAGCCTCGCCGTTACGCCAAGAATTTTCAGCCGGCGGGCGCCCGTAAATTCTTTAAATATGCTGATAAATCATGCCCTTAAGCGCTTGCTGAGAAGCAGGCGGCACAAAAAACCGCCTAAACTAAAATGGGTGCGAAGGCGGAACTCATTGGGAACAAAGGCTGTCTTAAAAAATTATAATAAGGGAGCGAAAATAGAGGCTTTAAAAAAATCTCCTACACTTAACAAACACCGCCCGCTGGCTTTAAGAACCCTTGCCGCGAGCCCTCGGTGATCGGAACAGGAATTGCTTTGATTATCGCCTCAATATGGACACCTGGCCTATCGGACAAACGGAGCCTTGTTGCCCGGCTTGAGGTCATGACAGCGAGATAGCCGCCTATTCGACCACCTCAAGCACGCCCTTCATCCCTTTTTGTTTGTGGCTGGCCATGAATAATAATTTTTTATCGCAAAACATTTCATATACCCCGACCTTGCCGGGAGTAAAGTTAGCGCTGCCGGTTTTACCCGCTGGCACGTCTACTCTTACATCAATACCGACTTCAGGAGCGGTGATAATGAGGCTATGTGGGACCATCGTCGCCTCATTGATGATTTTTAACGTCACCGGCTGACCGACCTTGACCGTAATCTTGTCGGGTTTTATGTAATAGCTGCCCAGCCTGATTTCAATGACCTGCGGATCGTCGGCAAACAAGGATAGTGAGACCAATGCGATCAAAAGCGCAATCCAAAAGCGAGCGACGTTCATTGTTTCTTCCTCTTAAAGGTTAACGAGTATTTGTTATTAACCGCTTATTTGGCTTAAAGAGTTGAGCCTAACCTTACCATCAGAGCAACTGTCTTTAGGTTCCTAAAACCCAGTATATTCTGGAGGTTCTACTTTCGCAAATATTGCTTGTCTCTGACCCGCGTTAATTACGGGCCGGTTTGGATTCGACCGTTTTATCCACTATGTCAGGTAATGCTTTTAAGGGTAACTTGGGCAGCCGGCTTGCCGCATTCGCCGCTTTAAATTCAATTAAGCTAATTTCGGTTCCCAGGTCATATTCGCCCAGAATTTCATCCAACAGCAAATAACCGATGCCGGCATAGGTCGCATGTTTACTCTTATCGTAACCATCGATGTACAAGGTAAGGCTCAGCTTGCCATTCTCTACCCGATAAGTAAACGCAACATCATTCGGCGCCAGAGTAACGCCCGCAAGCGTCACGATGCTGAGGGAAGAACGCCGGGGTTGAAATCGGACAATCCTCCAGCGCGGTAGTTCCGGCGCCGCCCCCGCTAACGCCGAAACAGCAGGAAATGCGTTTTTTACGCCCTCGGCACTAATAATAAAATCACGTTTACCCTCTTTTATCTGACCGAGTTCAAATGTCAAATTTGGATCGACCTTGGCGAGCTGCTCAGCGAGCGCAGCGAAAATATTTCCTGGATGATTTTCAAAATCAAATAACTCGGGCTCGTGTTTTTTAAACCAATCCCAAAACCCTGTCTCGGGAGAGGCGTCGGCGTTCGGTCCAAAAATAGATAACGCCAGTATTACTCCAAATATTGGGGATCTCATGATTTAGTCTGATAATGTATCCAACACGATCAAATTAATATTTATATAGTATAGCCTGCTGACGCGGCGGGCTGATGCTTGCGGCAGGCGTCTGAGTAAGAATAACGGGGTTAAAACATTTTCAGACAAATCATGAGCATAAATCCACATCATATCGTTATTGTCGGCGGCGGCGCGGGCGGGCTGGAACTCGCCACCCGCCTAGGGGATAAGCTTGGAAAGCGCAAAAACGCGGATATTACCCTGATCGACGAATCGCTTACCCATCTTTGGAAACCGTTACTGCACGAAGTCGCGGCAGGAACGCTGGATTCCCATGACGATGAATTGGATTATTTGGCGCAGGCGCACTGGCACCATTTCCAATTTCGTCTGGGACGCATGGACGGTCTGGATCGCAAACGGCGGCAAGTTTTTCTTGCCCCTACCTTGGGTGAGCAAGGCAAGGAGATCATTCCGCGCCGGTCTTTTACCTACGATACACTGGTGATCGCGGTCGGCAGCATTAGCAACGACTTCGGTATCCCCGGAGTGAAGGAGCATTGCTTCTTCCTCGATAACCGGGCGCAGGCCGATCACTTTCAAGATGTCCTATTGAAAAATTACATCCAGGCACAAACGCGAAACGAATCGCTGCGCGAAGGTCAGCTCAACGTCGCTATTGTCGGCGGCGGCGCCACCGGGGTCGAACTCGCCGCGGAACTTAGAAACGCCGCACGCCAACTAGTCGCCTATGGGCTGGATCGCATTAACCCGGAACGGGACGTTAAATTGGTGATCATCCAGGCGCTGGAACGTATCCTTCCCGAACTGCCCCCCGCCTTATCGCAATCAGTCCAGGCGGAATTAAAGAAAATGAAAGTGGAAGTCCGCGCCAACGAGCGTGTGGTAAAGGTTATGGAAGAGGGCCTATACACTAAAAGCGGCCTATTTATTCCCGCAGCGATAACGGTATGGGCGGCCGGCATTAAGGCACCTGATTTTTTACGCAATCTCGATGGATTGGAGACCAACCATCTTAACCAATTGGTAGCACGGCAAACGCTGCAAACAACGCGCGATGATGATATTTTTGCATTCGGTGATTGCGCCGCCTGCCCCAGGCCTAGCACTAATAGTCCGGTACCCCCACGCGCGCAGGCCGCGCATCAGCAGGCGTCGATGCTGGTGCGGTCATTGACCAATCGCATTAAGGGCAAACCGCTGCCGGTCTACGTCTATAAGGATTACGGCTCGCTCATTTCCTTGGGCCAGTACAGCACCGTCGGTAACCTGATGGGCAATATCATCGGTAATGTGACGATCGGTGGACTATTCGCCCGGTTCATGTACATATCCCTGTACAAGCTGCATCAACGCGCTCTGCATGGCATTTTACGCGTCATATTGATCACCCTGGCCAATCTGCTGACCCGTCCGACACGACCTCGCTTAAAACTCCATTAAAACCCGGCATTCACGCCCGCCGTTTTGCCGCATCCCTAACGCCACCGACATCATTTTTAATCTATATTTTAATTTAACGGATCAGAGGTGTCCGGCATATTCACATGATCTTTTTGTTAAGGAGAAAACCATGGGTTCCTGGCGTATTGCCGGATTAATGGCCATGCTCATTGCGAGCCCGGCGGCGTTAGCCGATATCGGGGTATTTACCGAAACCAGCGGGGATGTGAAATTGCTGCGCGGTGAGTATTACTTTGCCGCCACACCGGGCGTCGAGGTGCAAGAGCAGGATATTGTCGAGACCGGGGCGGATGCCTCCACTCAAATCGAAATGACCGACGGCTCGGTCCTGCGCCTGGGCGCCAACAGCCGCCTGGTGCTATCCGAGTACCGCTTGGATAGCGAGGGTGGCGTTATAAAAGCAAATCTGGATGTTCTTGCCGGATGGCTGCGCTTTGTTGTGGCGAAGCTACGCAGTAACGCCGAGTACGCTATCGATACGCCCACCATGACCGTCGGCGTGCGCGGCACCGAGGGAGTGATTGAGGCTAAAAGCACCCAAGGCGGCCTTTATTTGGAAGAAGGCGCGGTTGAGGCCAAAGCGCCCGACATGCCGGGACAACAGGTGGCGCAGCTTAAGGCCGGGGAATATATCGAGCGCGCGCACGGCCATGCATTTCAACATTTCCGAGCGCCACCGCCGGCCTTCCACAACCGAATCCCGCCGGCATGCAGGCAACGGCTGCAACGGCGCGCCCGCTTTTTGCGCCAGCGCGGCGTGCCGCCCAGGCAAATCCGGCGCATCACGCGCGAGGATGCGCAGCGCTATCTGCAGCAGCACCCGCATCGACGCCAAATGCTCGATCAGCGATTTAAAACGCAGCGGCGCAATAATTCCGAAATTCGAGAAAAGGCGCAACACAGAAATCAAGAACGGGGAGAAGAACATCCGAGGCGACGTCGCGACCGATCTCAGGGTGATTAAACCGATGGCATTGGAAATTCCGTTAATCTATACTTTCAATTAAAAATTAAGAGGTGTTTTTATGAAGCTAGGAAATAAAAAAGCGGCTTTTTTGTTTTTACTCATTCCATCAATAACATGGGCAAATGAAATCTCCCGTGAACAGTGGATGCAAGGCATGAGCAACGCTCTTCCCACGGCATTCTGCCAGGCAGACCAATATTTTAGGGCCTGTTTCCGTGTCACACCGCAAGAGTGTGAAACAACTGCTTTATCTACAGTGCGTGTATGCCTGGAAAATGCAAAAGCAAAAATCCCCGCAACCCTTGATCAACCAAAGGATGGAACCCACTGGGGAAGTATTATTGGGCAATGCGCCGGCGAATCCTATGAGATTGCGCTTAAAAAAAAGAGAATCGACAGCAAAAAATGTAATAATCCGGATAATTGGAAATAATATTATTTCATTAATAGTGATCTAAAAACGTCTTATAAAATACGCCGGTAAGCCGGAGGTCTTAATAGAATTTGTCGCGCCTTTTACTCCACTTGCCGTGCCTCCCATTATTCGCCAATTGGCCGGCAAAGCTTTTTTGGATACAGGCCGGTTACAGAACCATTTATATCACCCTCATGGCCGTGATACTCGCGGGGTGGCATTAAGCATATTCCTCTGGCATAGGCCAAACGCGACGCTATCCATCCGTTAGGGAAACGTGCCGCGTTTGTGCTTTTGCATCGCTTTGGTTTTGTGCTCTTCATTGACCCCAAGCGCCGTCTGGTTTTGGCGTAGCCTATCTTTATTATTGTTTTTACGTGTATCGCTTTTTTGCATCTCGCCATTCAGTTTATAACCGGTATTGATCTCGCTAACGTCATCGATATCCATCGGCGTCGCCCTTCTCTTGGGATCTTTCATAGTGTCTCCTTTAAATCCAAAAACAAAGTTGAGGCTTATATATTAGCGGGTGCAGAAAAACAGGCGGAGGGTTGAACGTCGGATAGGCAAAAGCCGTCGCCGCTACGCTTGCGGTTAGGTAATACCGTGCATCAGCCGGCGAATAACAGGCGTGAGCAGCAGCAATAAAATACCGGCGCCGATCGAGCTGCCGACCAAAAACCAGTATAACGGGATAACCGAACCTTGCAGCATGATTTCCAACGTGCCGGCAAGGTAATTGGCAATCGCCGTCATGGTAAACCACAACCCCATCATCAGCGACACCAAACGTGCCGGCGCGAGCTTGGTGACCATCGATAAACCGATGGGCGATAAACACAATTCGCCGATCGTGTGCAACACATAAACTGCTACCAGCCAGCCCGGCCCTACCCGCCCGAAAAGATCAGCGCGCTGTTGTGCGACGGCGAGCACGACAAATCCGAGCCCAAGAATAATCATGCCGATGCCTTGCTTTGCCACCGAGGACAGGGCGAAGCGGGATCGATCCAAGCGGACCCAAAACATTGAGAACAACGGCGCGAGCAAAATAATCGCAAGCGGGTTAATCGCTTGAAAATAACTGGCGGGGATCTCCCAACCAAACACCTGCCGTTCGGTAAGTTTGTCCGCGAACAGATTCATGGTACCGCCCGCCTGTTCAAAGCCCATCCAGAAGAACACTACGAACACGCCGATAATCAAAATCGCGAGCATGCGATGCAGTTCCACCCGCGCTAATCTTGGCGCACTATTCATCCCTGAAAGCGACTGAACATGGGGCTCGGTCGCGAGCCGCCGGCCGCCGGCAGCACGGACCATGCGCGGCATCCAGACGGCGATAAGAATGAGAGCCAAACCGAGCCCGATCTGCGTCAGCGAATTGAGCGCTTGCCACCAAGCGCTAATGTAAGGCCAGAGGTTAACCACCGCATATACCAAGCCCAGGCACGCCAGGCTTGTCACGGCTATAGTGTGCCAGTCGCTCGCCGTGAGCCGGCTTTCTTCGGTGACCATGCGGCGTGGGGGAAAGCCAGTTTGACCAAGCTGAGACTGACCCAGAATGAACACCAGCAATCCCGCCAGCATGCCAACGCCGGCGGCGGCGAAGCCGTAATGCCAGCCGAATTTTTCAGCCAGGGTCCCGCACACCAGCGGCGACAGAAACGCGCCCAGATTGATGCCCATGTAAAAAATGGTAAATCCACTATCGCGCCGGGGATCGTTCTGGCGGTAAAGCGAACCCACAATCGTAGAAATATTGGGTTTGAAAAATCCGTTACCGGTAATTAATAAACCCAGCGCCAGATGCAATAGCGCAGGGACCGCCATGGCAAAGTGGCCCATGGCCATTACCATCCCGCCGACCAAAACCGCACGGCGCGAACCCAACCATTTATCCGCGAGATAGCCGCCAAGAATCGGCGTAAGGTAAACCAGCCCGGTGTAGGTGGCGTAAAGCGAAAGCGCCCGCGCGCGCGGATAATCGAGGGCGTTGACCAAATACAACACGAGCAAGGCGCGCATGCCGTAGTAGCTGAAGCGCTCCCACATTTCGGTGAAAAATAGTATATGCAGGCCGCGCGGATGGCTGGAGGTCATCGGTGAAATGTAAGATGATTAGGCCGGATGCGCAAGCAAGCTATTTTGGTCGATTTAACCCTTACTGGTTTATAAACATTTGCCTGAATTAAAACGACCCAGAAAGCCAACCAAAGAAGAAATTCTCGCCGCGAGGAATAAGAGTGTATCGGACGTGATCGCGCCCGGGCTGCGGGTACTATTCGTTGGAATCAATCCGGGGCTATACACCGCGGCGGTGGGGCATCACTTCAGCCGGCCGGGCAACCGGTTTTGGCCCGCGCTCTATGCCTCTGGATTCACCCCGCGCTTGCTGCCGCCATTTGAATCGCGTGAGCTGTTAAAAAGCGGCTATGGCATCACCAATGTCGTCAACCGCGCAACCGCGTTGGCAGATGAATTATCGCCACAAGAATTGGTCGAGGGCGGCCAGCGTCTCGAAAAAAAGGTGCAGCGCTATTGCCCACGATTTGTCGCGGTGTTGGGAGTCACCTCATACCGGATTGCGTTCAAGCGTCCCAAAGCGGTTCTCGGCCGGCAAAGCGAAACCATGGGAAACGCCGTGGTCTGGGTGCTGCCGAACCCGAGCGGCTTGAACGCGCACTATCAGCCGAGGGATTTGGCGCGGCTGTTCCGCGAACTGCGGATTGCGTTGGAAAACGATAATTAAATCCGATGGGATCAAAATCCTAGAAACAATAAACAGCCTCCTACTAAAAAGGTAATCAAAATGTTTGAACACCGGCTAAACCCATTGCTCTCGCGGCGCGCATTTCTATGGCGCCTTTCAAAATACTCCGCATTCTCATTGGCGCTCATGCTCGGCTCCCTGGTAGTAGGCATGATCGGATATCACGGACTTGAACGGATGCCCTGGATTGATGCGTTTGTGAACGCCGCCATGCTGATGGGCGGCATGGGCCCGCTGGGCGAGCTACATACCTTCTCAGGAAAATTGTTCGCCGGTATCTATGCTTTGTACTGCGGCCTGTTGCTTATCGTCGCAGCGGGAATAATTATGGCGCCCGTCATTCACCGGTTGTTGCACCGCTTTCATCTGGAGGCGGAAGAAAATAAATCCAGAAGGTAGATTTTTAAAGTCTTACTGATCACATTATTGATTTTTGGTCAGCGTTGCACTTTTTTACTCATTCATTAATTGAACCGCGCCAGGCGCCCGTCTCTTGTCCGCGACTCTCCAGGAACTCCTTAAATGGCTGGGGCCGAAGTGGCGTGCTTGCGGAATAGGCGATGCGCGTATTACCGGGCTTTGAGCTTGTCCGCCACAGATCAAGCCGCCATTTTTCCGTACAAAAATTTTAAAACCTGTCCACGCAAACGAACATAAGTGGGATTATCCACTAATTGGAGACGGCTGCGCGGGCGCGGGATTTTGATCGGCAGAATCTCGCCAATGGTCGCGCCAGGTCCATTCGTCATCATGACAATGCGATCCGACAACAATACCGCTTCATCGACATCGTGAGTGACCATAATTACCGTCTGTTCGCTGTGCCGGTCGACGATACGCATGAGCTCGTCCTGCAGATGCGCGCGGGTCAGCGCGTCGAGCGCCCCGAACGGTTCATCCAGCAACAACACCTTCGGCTGCATGGACAAGGCGCGCGCGATCCCGACCCTCTGCTTCATACCACCGGAGATTTCGTGCGGAAACTTATCGCCGGCCTGACTCAAGCCGACTAATTCCAACGCAGCGTGCACGCGATTCTTCAAACTCGCCTTATCTTCGTCGGGGCCGAATACACGCGCGACCGCCAAATAAACATTGCCAAAACAGGTAAGCCAGGGCAGCAATGAATGATTCTGGAACACCATCGCGCGTTGCGGCCCAGGACCGGTGATTTCCCTTTCGGCACAAAGCAAGATTCCCCTGGTCGCCGGCATCAGGCCGGCAATTAAATTCAGCAATGTTGACTTTCCGCAGCCGGAATGGCCGATAATGGAAACAAATTCACCCTGCTTAATCGAAAGGCTGATGTCTTTCAAGGCGATATATCCGCCGCTCTTGGTTTCAAATACTTTCTCTGCGTTTTCTATCTGCACATACTTTTTCGTATTCATAAACTCTCCCGCCAGTTCTGGACACACGGCATCGGCTATTCGTAATTAAACCGGCGCGCAACCACCTGTAGCATCTGTTCCAGCAATAAACCGATGGCGCCGACAATAAACATACCGACGATGATGTGCGCCAGGTTCAGGTTGTTCCATTCATCCCACATCCAGAAGCCGATGCCCACGCCCCCCGTCAGCATTTCCGCCGCCACGATTACCAGCCAGGCAATGCCGATAGATAAACGCACCCCGGTCATCACGTACGGCAAGGTTGCGGGAAACAAAATTTTGGTGAATATCTTCCACTCGCTCAGATTCAGGACACGCGCGACATTCATGTAATCTTGTGGAACCTTGCTGACGCCAACCGCGGTGTTCAGAATCATGGGCCATATGCTGGAGATAAAAATGGCCCAAATGGCCGCCAGTTGCGCTTCCTTCATCACATAAAGGCCGACGGGCAGCCACGCGAGCGGCGACACGGGTCTTAGCAGGCTGATAATCGGCGCACTCATGCGGCTTAAAAAGGTGAAACGCCCGATCAGGAACCCGAATGGAATCCCGATGATAGCGGCAAGGCCAAAACCCATGCCGACGCGGCTTAGCGATTTCAGGATATTCCAACCGATACCTTGATCATTCGGCCCGTGCCGGTAGAAGGGATGGCTGAATACTCCTACGGCGGAATCCCACGTTTGATGTGGACCGGGCAAACCGCCGGCTTCGCGCGCAATCAGCGCCCACAGCAAGATAAATAATGCGCTGCCCAGCAGCGGTGGCAGCAACCGGAGCAGCACCGCCCGTATATCGGCTTTAACGCGCATGAGCAAGCCGCCCGCGGCCGGTGCCTCGGCTTCCGCCGCTGGCGTAGCCACTGCTTTGGTGTCCTGATCGGACAAGTCTGCCTGCTTGGGATCCTTCCTGATCTTGACTACGTTCATCGTCTTCACTCCTTACCCTTCAGTTCTCACGCCTTAATTTTGAAACCCTCGGCATAACCCTTTGGGTCGTTACCATCCCAAATAACGCCGTCTATCATTCTCGCCTGCCGCATCGGGCTCTTCGGCAACGGCACTTTTACCTGCGCTGCCGCTTGGCTGTACAAATCGATCTGGTTGATCTGCTTGGCGACGGCGGCATAATCGGGGTGCTCCGGCAACAGGCCCCAGCGTTTGTGCTGGGTTGAAAACCACATGCCGTCGGAAAGGAACGGAAAATTGACATAGCCGTCGTTGTAAAATTTCATGTAATTTTTATCTTTCCACTGCTTGCCGATGCCGTTGTCGTACTCACCCAGCAAGCGGCCTTCAATGATGTTAACGTCGGTATTCACATACGCCTTGTCGGCAATAATCCCGGCGACCTTGCGCCGGTTCTGCATGTTGTCGATATACCTGGAAGCATCAAGCACCGCCATGACCATGGCGCGCGCCGTGTTCGGATTCTTGTGCACAAACTCGAGCGTCGTGCCCAACATCTTTTCCGGGTGGTCTTGCCAGATTTCCTGCGTGGTGAGCGCGGTGAAGCCGATCTTGTCGTAGATGGCGCGCGCATTCCAAGGTTCGCCGACGCAATAACCGTCCATATTGCCGACGCGCATATTGGCGACCATTTGCGGCGGCGGCACCACCAGCGTCTTCACATCGCGCAGCGGATTGATGCCGTTGGCGCCCAGCCAATAGTACAGCCACATGGCATGCGTGCCGGTGGGAAAGGTTTGGGCAAAGGCGTAATTCCGCTTGTCGGACTCGATCAGCTTTTTCAAGCCGGCACCGTCGGTGGCACCCTTGTCTTTAAAATGGTTGGCTAAGGTGATTGCCTGACCGTTGTGATTCAAGCCCATCAGTATCGCCATGTCTTTTTTCGGCCCACTGACGCCGAGTTGCAGTCCGTAAATTAAGCCATACAAGACATGCGACGCGTCCAGCCCACCGTTCACCAGCTTATCGCGCACCGACGCCCAAGACGCCTCCTTACTGAGCGTCATCTTAATACCGTACTTCTGGTCGAAACCGAGCACAGATGCGATGACGACCGAGGCGCAATCGGTGAGCGGAATAAAGCCGATTTTGACTTCGGATTTCTCCGGCGCGTCCGAACCCGCTGCCCATGCGCGATTGCGCAGGCCGGCCGGAACCAATCCCCACAGGCCGGCGGCGCCGACTGCGACCAAACCCGCCTTTAGAAAGTGGCGCCGTGCACTGCTTACCCATTGCGATGGCCTCTTCTTTTCACTCATTTCAATCAATCCCTTCCTCATCCAAAATAAAAAGGCACCCATCCTGCAAAAACATGATGCACAGGAATGGGCGCCTTTACCCTCGATAGGTTATCGTTAATCTAACCTGAACTGCCGATCATCGACGATGATGATCAGCAGAGCCAACAGAAACCAAGAAACTACACTCCATTAGCAAAACGGATGCCAACCAGAAAATCCCGATTTTCTTGGATAAATTGAGGTCGCGCTAAGGACATTTGCACCAAAAAGAGACTTCAGTTTCCATCCATGCACAACATTGATTCAGACAAACCGCTAAGGAAACATCACTGTCCCCCTAGGATGTAGGTGATAACAGTGCCTATTCCCCAAAATGTAATCCTTAGCGAATAGAACTTTGCGTTGGAAAGGGGATTTAAAAACTAGAAGTATCGGTTCCTTTTGAATCCGGTTTTCTCTCGCCTTTTCGCCTCGGCGTTCCGCCTTCCCTATCTCATCCACCGGCACCTGCCCTCGATGCCATATTTGCATCATTACCTCTAATCATCGCTGTAGCGACTATAATTAGCGGAAGGGTGAGCTTCTCGCTAAAGCGCTTGCGTAACCGCCTTATTGGTAATGAATCAACCTCATTCTATCTAACTTAATTTATTGGATGACAGCACACAAGGGACGGGCAAAGATATGGCCACAATCAAGCAATTAGAAGAAAAGCTACGCGAGAGCGAGGAGCGATTCAAACGTTCCGAGGACCGAGGGACGATGGAGCACGCCGTCACGCGTTTGCTGATGGAGTCAACGGACCCAATGGAAGTCATGCCGAAAATTATTCAAACTGTCTGCGAGACTTTGGGATGGCATTACGGCGCCTATTGGAGCTTAGACAAGCAAAGCGAGTTGCTGCGGCAGGCCGATACCTGGCATGTTCCGTCCATTGATGTCTCGGAATTTGTAGACAGTTCCCGACAAGAGGCCATTACTATTCAGAGCACCAAATCACCAAAGCTGGGCGGGATAATCCGGC
>WNFB01001369.1_pt1 | contig 45510 bp, 51 predicted proteins | sample 5400501 | NCBI WGS metagenome assembly WNFB01 (sample SAMN13153341, study PRJNA577476) | soil metagenome | isolation source: 200 cm saprolite under Douglas fir tree site 2 hole 1 | place: USA:California | collected 2015-04-18 | reverse complement strand
GAACCGGAGTCTAGTGGTCCCGAACCACCAAGGATAGACCAAGCTACCCCACGGACCCGGCGCGGGCTCGCCGTAAGTTTAGGCCGTGTATAAGGGTTCTGCGGATGGCCCTCGTCGGCGATCCCAGCCGCAATGCGAGAGGCCACGTCGTCGAGAGTCCATGGAGGTGTCTCGTCAAACGACGATAGCGTCTTCGACACGCTTATATAGCCCTCCATGTGTCGCTTCCCCATGGAGTTCCCGCTCCGCGAGAAGATCGCGGGGGAAATCGCCTTGTCCGACCAACCGGGCAAGACGATGCGGAAGTGGCGCGAGGAACTTCGGATCTCCCAGACGGTTCTAGCAACCCATATGCGCGTCTCCCCATCCGTCATCTCCGACTACGAGGCGGGGCGGCGCACGTCGCCCGGGATCCGGACGATCCATCGCCTCGTTGATGCGCTCCTCGAGATCGACCAGCGGACCGGACAGAAGCTCACGAAGCGATTCCGGGAGTACACCGACGCGATCCCGTCGATGCGAGACTGGGCCTTCGGCATTCGCGCCGCCGACTTCTTAAGGAAGATCGACGGGAAGCTGTTGACGCAAAAACAGAATGCCCGGCGGCTCGTGAACGGCTACACGGTGATCGACTCGCTGAAGGCGATTACGACGCTCGATGCGACGGACTATCTCCGGATCTACGGATCCACGAGCGAGCGCGCCTTGCTCTTCACCGGCGTCAAGTACGGGCGGTCGCCGATGATCGCGATTAAGGCGAATCCCCTCAAGCCGGCCATGGTCGTGTACGTGCAGCCGGAGAACATCGACGAACTCGCGATGAAGCTCGCGGAGATCGACAACATCCTCCTTGCGCGGACGGAGCTCGAGCAGGCGGACCTCATTTCAAGATTGGAGCGGATTGGATGAAGGCAGGCATCGTCAGTTATGGCGGGTACATCCCGCGGTACCGGATTCGACCGAAAGACATCGGCGTGGTCTGGGGGTCCGACGGCGAGGCGATGGGCCGCGGGCTGAACATCCGGGCGAAGAGCGTACCCGGCCCCGACGAGGACGTGATCACGATCTCCGTCGAAGCGGCCCGGGCGTGTATGGCGAAGGTCGACATCGATCCCACGGAGATCGGAGCGATCTACGTCGGCTCCGAATCCCATCCGTACGCCGTGAAGCCGACCGCGACGATCGTCGCGGAGGCGATCGGTTCGGCGCCCGTGTTGACCGCCGCGGACTTCGAGTTCGCGTGCAAGGCCGGGACCGCGGCGATCCAGACGACGATGGGCCTCACCCTGTCGAAGATGATGAAGTACGGCCTCGCGATCGGATCGGACACGAGCCAAGGCGCCCCCGGCGATGCCCTCGAGTACAGTGCCTCGGCGGGCGGCGCCGCCCTCCTGATCGGTGTGGACCACGCCGTGGCGGACATCAGCCACACGGTTTCCTACACGACGGATACCCCGGACTTCTGGCGCCGCGAGGGCCAGCGGTATCCGAGCCACGGCGGCCGCTTCACGGGGGAGCCCGCGTACTTCAAGCACGTCGTCAACTGCGCTCAGCTTCTCTTCAAGCGAGCCGGCACGACCGCGGAAGACTACGACTACGCCGTGTTCCACCAGCCGAACGGAAAGTTCCCGGTCCGCGTGGCGAAGCAGCTCGGCTTCAAGGACCCGCAGATCGACGCGGGGTTGTGCGTGCGGGACATCGGGAACACGTACAGCGGCGCGATCATGGTGGGCCTCTGCGCGATCCTGGACGAGGCGGAGGCGGGCGACCGCATCTTCGCGGTGGGCTACGGCAGCGGTGCGGGGTCGGACGCATTCGACCTCACCGTCACGGACGAAATCACGAAGATCCGCCGCGACGCGACCCCGACAATCAAGGACATGATCGCGGACCACGCGTTCGTCGACTATGCGACGTACGCGAAGTACCGCGGGAAGATCCTGATGCGGGAGGCCTGAGCCGATGCGAGACGTCGCGGTGATCGGCGTCGGCGAGACGGAGTTCGGCGAGCTGTGGGACCGCTCCTTCCGGGACCTCGGGATCGAAGCCGGACTCAAGGCGATCCAAGATGCGAAGCTCCGGTCGGAAGACATCGACGCGGTCTACATCGGCAACATGAGCGCGGGCAAGTTCATCGACCAGGAGCACGTGTCCGCGCTCGTCGCGGACTACTCGGGGTTGGCGGACATGCACCTCCCGACGGTCCGCGTGGAAGGCGGCGGCGCGTGCGGCGCGATCGCCCTCCTCCAGGCGCGCCTCGCGATCGCCTCCGGGATGTACGACATCGTCGTCGTTGGCGGCGCCGAGAAGATGACCGACGTCGGGGAGGTCCAAGCCGCGGAGATCCTGTCGTCCACGGCGGACCAGGAGTGGGAGAGCGTCTTCGGCGCGACGTTCGCGGGCCTGTACGCGATGATGGCCCGACGCCACATGTACGAGTACGGCACGACACGGGAGCAGATGGCGGCCGTCGCGGTGAAGAACCACAAGAACGGCGCCCTGAATCCGGAGGCGCAGTTCCAGAAGGAGATCACGATCGAGACGGTCCTCCAAGCCCCATGGGTCGCGGAGCCGCTCGGATTGTTCGACTGCGCCCCGCTCTCCGACGGCGCGGCGGCCGTCGTCCTGTGCGAGATGCAGAAGGCCCGGAAGTTCACGGACACCCCGATTCGCATCGCGGGCTCGGGACAAGCGAGCGACTTCCTCGCGGTCCACGATCGACGGGACATCACGATGATGGACGCGACCGTCATCGCGGGCAAGCGGGCGTTCGCGGAGGCGCGGCTCAACCCGAAAGACATCCAGGTCGCGGAGGTCCATGACAACTTCACGATCTCGGAGATTCTCGCGATCGAGGACCTGCGGTTCGTCGAGAAGGGGAAGGGCGGTCCCGCCACGGCGGACGGCCTCACCGCGCTGAACGGCAAGATTTCCGTGAACACCTCGGGCGGGTTGAAGGCCCGCGGGCAACCGGTCGGGGCGACGGGGGTCGCGCAAGCCGTCGAAATCGTGCGGCAGCTGCGCGGACAAGGCGGCAAACGTCAGGTCGTCGGCGCGCGCCGCGGACTCACGCACACCCTGGGCGGTACCGGGGCGACGGCGGTCGTCCACATCTTCGAACGGGGGGATTGAGTTGGCGATCCCTCGGTTCTGGCGGGAGATTCCGAGCCGGTACAACCTGATCGGCACGAAGTGCGGGAGCTGCGGCAAGGTCGACTTTCCTCCCCGTGCCGTGTGCCCGACGTGCGGGCGCCGGTCCGTCGGGAAGATGCAGCGGGTGCAGCTCAAGGGCAAAGGCACCGTCGTCACGTACACGGTCATCCATGACGCGCCCGCCCAGTTCGAGATGCAGAAACCATATGTCATGGCGATCGTCCAGATGGACGAGGGGGTCCGCCTGACGTCCCAGCTGATCGATGTCAAGCCGGAAGACGTCAAAATCGGGATGAAGGTCCAGGCGACGTTCCGGAAACTGGGCCAAGAGGGCGAGGCCGGCGTGATCCATTACGGATACAAGTTCCGCCGCGCGGGCTGAGTCGAGCACACCCCTCAGGGTTTTACCACCGAGCGAACGTTCAAACCGAGGGAAGCGAATACGCTCGCGGGGAGTTTCCCGCATGGGTGAGAAGTCGACGTACTTCACCACGGAATTCTTCGCGTTCTTCCGGGATCTTGCGAAGAACAACAACAAGGAATGGTTCACGAAGAACAAGGAGCGCTACGAAACCGCGGTGCAGGAGCCGAGCCTGCGGTTCATCCGCGACGCGGGTGCGTCCCTTCAGAAGATCAGCCCGTACATCGTCGCCGACGCGCGGCCCTTCGGCGGCTCGCTCTCGCGGATCTACCGGGACATCCGGTTCTCGCCGGACAAGAGCCCCTACAAGACGGAGGTCGGGATCCATTTCTGGCACTCGAAGGCCGTAGGACCGGAGCACATGGCCCCCGGTTTCTACCTCCACATGCGCTCCGGCGAGTCGATGGCCGCCTCCGGCGTCTGGCATCCCGAAGCGCCGATCCTGAAGAGGATCCGCGACCGGATCGTCCAGGAACCGGACGCCTGGAAGAAGGTGTTGCGGAGCCGCGTGTCGATCGATGGGGAGTCCCTGCAGCGACCGCCGCCGGGATACGACCCGAACCATCCGTTCATCCAAGACTTGCGGCGGAAAGATTTCACCGCGACGCGAACGTTCCGGGATAACCAGGTCACGAGCCCCCCGTTCTTCGAGTCGTTCCTCGAGACGTGCGAGTCGATGGACCCGCTGAACCGCTTCCTCGCGGAGGCCATCGGGCTTCCGTGGTGAAGCAAGTCGGTACAAAACCGCTCATCGGCCGGATTTCCCCTCTGTGGGGCGGATCGCGAACGTGCGATTGATCGACGATGAACGTTCGCGGTTCCCGTTATCAAAGGCGGGAAGGGTAGTCCACCTTTATGCGCCACGAAAACATATCCCCATCGGGGAGGAGGACCGACGACCGAGGGTCGGCGGATCGAGCGAGATGCAGCGCCGCAGTCGAGCGCCGCATCGACGATGACGAATCGTCGAAGGGCCTGGCATTTTCCAAGAGTTAGAGGCTTGTTCCGCCACAAATGGAGACCGGTTGAGGCGGCGCGGCCACGGACGGTGAATCCGGTTTCCAATCGGCCGGTGATGCTGCGTCGTCCCGTCGACGCGCCCTATGTGGTTTTGTCCTGTGAGCGCTGCGGCTTCGACTACACGGTCACGCGAATCGAGATCTGTGGCAAGCCGGGAATCGTCTGGACGTGCGAGTGCGGGAGCCAGTTCCTCCCACCGGGTGGCCCCGAGTCGTTCAATCTCGTTCGACCGTGATTCCCGTCACGGCCGCGGCGCGCGATACGCTGCGGCCACAAGCGCCCTTCGTCTTGCAGACGTCCAGTACAATCCGGATCCGATGTAGATGAACAGGAGCAGGGCGAGCAAGGCGGCCTCGAGGGAAATCACGAGGGAGCCGCTCAGAGTCCGCTGCGAGTAACGGTTCAGGAAGAACGCAAACGCAATCATTCCGATCCCCGCGAGGAAGGCCCCGAAGGTCCGGATTCGGGATCGGGTGAAGGTCCACCGGAGAAACGCGATGCCGAAGCTCGAGATGCCGAGCAGGCCCCAAAACCACGCCGCGCTGATGATCAACCCTTCCGGCGGCCGGAACGCGATCCGACCCGCGAGGATCTGGTCCCACCAACGCCGGATTTCGTTGAGCAGGTCGGGGTGGCGCGCACGGGCCACGGGTATCGGTCGCGGGGTCGGAGGAGTCGGTCGTGGCGGCGACGGCGCCGCGGGTCTCGGAGGTTCCGTGGGTCGCATCGGAAGGGGCGCACCGCAGTAAAGACAGAACTGCGATTCGTCTTTGTTGATCGTGCCGCATCGGGCGCAGACCTGGGACATCAACGCACCGCGGCCCGCAACGGAAAAGCTTGGCTAAGAACTTTGGGTCGGCCCATGTCTCGGAATTCAGGAGCGCTCCATCCAGTCCAAGAAATCCTTCTTTGCTTCCCATAGACGACCGTGACGGAACGTGAAGTAGTACCGCCGCTGCTGCACGGGTCGTCCGCGCAGTTTCACGATGTCGAGGATCCGAATCTCGGTCGTCGGGACGCCGGCCGCGACCAACGTGACGACGGCGTCGACGAGATAGTCGAGTTTCTGCTCGCCGATCGAGTTGACGATGTATACGAGCCCAACACCGCTGTTCTCGACCAAGTCTCTTTGGAGCGTAGTCACGAGTCTCCACGAACGAATGTCGTAGTCGTCATCGAGGGCATCGATCGGATCGAACAGGATCAGACTTCGCAACTGAGGGTAGCGCGCAAAGTTTTCGTCGACGGCCTCGTAGGCCATCTCAATCTCCGGAAGGTCCAGCGGGATCGATAGGGACTGAGGGCCCTCTCGGATGTCTCCAATGAGTCGATTCAGTTCGGTCCGAGCCGCGAACCGTGAAGTCCGCCCACAGACGGAACACGTCGCTTCCGTCGGCCGCTCTTTTGGCGTGACTTCGATTGACGCACCGCACGCTGGGCAGACCACTGTGGTCGGTGACGCCGGAGGCGGTCGGGCCCGAGTTTTCTTCAACACGGGAGGCGCGATCGCCGGAAACTGCCGGAGCACCATTTCGTGCGAGACGCGAGGACTGACATAGAACGCAGCAAACGAGTCCTGGAGCTCCGTTGCAAGCTGCAGGGCGAACATGCTCTTGCCCGCGCCCGGGGCCCCTTTGATGATTAGCGAATGGCCGCCACCGCCTCTGAAAAAGCGGAGTATCTCGTCCGGAAGCCCCCCGCGCATCGCAACCCGGCCCCCTCCATTGGAATGGCACCGGGAACGAGAACGAGGGATAAAAGAGGGACGGTGACCCATGAAACACGGTCGCGAAGGGCGCGATTTCTCGTCCGCGAGACGCAGTTAGGGAAAACCGCCGCCCCTTGCGGAGCTCACCCGATTGTCACCCGCGCGAATCGCAGGAGGTCTGCGAAGGTGAACTCGCCGTCACGTGGCGCGCCGAATTCGCCCGCCTTCGGTCGCCACGTCGGTTGGATCGCGAGGTACGACGCCGGGTCCGCCGCGAGCAACCCGAGCAGGACCTCGGCGACGATCCGGCCGCCGACAGGCCCGATCTTCCGGCCCTGGCTGAGGACCTCGGCCTCTTTGAGGATGTAGAAGAACAGTGGGGTGTCCTCGCCGAACGCTTCCAGGAGTTTGTCCGGGAGCGGCCGCAACCGCTGCCCGCGCAGGATGAGGTCCTCGGGGATTCCCATGGCGCGCGCGACCACCTGCCCCGACGGCAGGCCGAGCGCCTTGCCCCGCTTCAGGTCCCGCTCCGCCAGCGCATGGATCTCCTTCGCCACCGCCTCCGGGAGGATGCTGAGCCCGAACGCGAGCTTCGTGTCGATCTTCCGGCTCGGCTGGATGTCGAGGCGGCTCTCCGGGAACTTGAAGAACCGCGCCCACTGGATCACATGTCCCGGCCGCCGTTCGCGGAACCCGCGGAGGTCCTCCTCCGGCGGCTTCGCGAAGATCGGGATGTCGACCACTTGGTCATTCAGCTCGTACTCGCCCCGGACCATGCTGTGCCCGAATCGGTACGCGCCGACGGAGAATTCGACGGGCATGAACGCCCGCTTCGAGAAGTGGAAGAACTTCAGGACGACCTGCAGGGTGTTGATCGCCTTCGTCTCGGGCCCCGCGGGCACCTTGAAGCTTACGGGCCGCAGGACGTTCTCGATCACCTCGCTCCCGACGAGCCGGGAAAGGAAGTCGTGGACGACCGCCCATTGATAATGCCACCGCACGACCCGACGTCCCTCGTCGAACCGTTTCTCGGCTGGGAGCGTCGCGAGCGGCGGAGTGTCGACCACCCGATTGTGGTACTTGACGAGTCCCAGCGTGAGCTGCGAGACGATCAGGTTCTCGTCGTTGCGGGCGTCCCCAAGGAGCGCGCGCCCTTTGGTGTTGCGAGGCAGGTCCTCTTCGCCCGCCTTGTTCTTCCCGATCAGGAGATGGACGCCGTCGTCCTCATAGAGGAAGGGCTGGTCGTCGGGCCCGCGACCGTAGACTGAATCGAGGTCGAAGCGGGGCGTGCGGAAGTCGACCAGGGCGTCCGGGTCGTTGTCCCGCTGCAGTTTCGACGTCGGGTCGAAGGTGAGGTCGTGGTCCACGAACTGGCCGACGTACGTGAAGCCCGCCGGGATGTCCGGGTTGTCGCCTGTCGTGTCGTCCTGGCCCGGCTGCGGCTCCGGCTCGACCATCTGCCGTGCGAGCGCGTCGAGCGCTTCGTTGCTCGGCAGGAACGGCGGCAGGTTGCGGAACATCCGCCCGAACCGGCCCTCGAAGAGGGGCGATCGGAGGACGGCCATGAGACCCCGGGGCTCGATGCCGTGGAAGGGTGGAGGGGCATGGGACCGCCTGAGGCCGACCCGACGTTTGCCATCGGCCTTAACGGTTTCGTCCCGCCTGGTCGATCGTGATTGCCGGGAGGAAAATTTCGCGGGCTCGACCCCGATGGATGAGCGCGGGTTGTGGGCTCAATGGCCTTCCAATCGGGCCTTCGCGATGAGTTTTCCGAGGCCGAGGAACGCGTCCTCCACGTTGTCCCCGGTCTTCGCGGACGTCAAAATGTACTTGCATCCGAAGACGGACGCCATCGACGCGACCTCCGCCGCCCCGCATTGCGCATCCTCCGTCAGATCGGCCTTGTTCGCCGCGAGGACGAGAGGCACTTTGCCGGCGACACCTTGGACGGCCTCGACCCATGCCGGAAGCGCCGCGAGGGTGTCTCGTCGCGTGAGGTCGGCGACCAGGATCGCGCCTTGTGTCCCCTGGAAGAAAGCGTCTCCGAGGAGCGCGCGGAACCCGACGTGGCCGATGATGTCCCAGATCGCCATCGTCATGTCGACCCTCGCACGCCGCTCGGGTACCTCCACCCGCATCGCTTTCTTCTCGACTTTCGCGCCGAGCGTCCGGACATAGTGGTCGTCGAACTGGTCCGTCACGTACCGTCGGATCAAGGACGTCTTGCCGACTCCCTTCTCGCCGACAAGGCAAATCTTTGACTTGAGCACCAGGGCGTCCGCCATCGTTGTCCGCGCCGAGGGTCGAACCTTCGTCCCGGGATGACTTAACGGTTCCTCGGTCATTCTCGGAATTGAATCCCAGCCTTCCGACACGCGATTTCCGCGGGCAGGGAGGTGCGCCGGTATCTCGAAATCATTAAGGCGCTACGGCGGACTGGCGGAGGCCATGCATCTTGACGATCGACAGTGGGCCGGACTCACCTTGTTCTTGGGGACCGTCGAGTTCGCGATGGGGCTGACGATCGCGGAGATCGTTTACCCGGACTACAGCGTCTCGGGCAAGTACATCAGCGACCTCGGTGTCGGGACCGCAGCGGCGCCGATCTTCGACGGCTCGATCATCGTTCTCGGGCTGCTGCTCGTCCTCTGCGCGTGGTTCATCTTTCGGGGGTACCGCGACCGGTTCCTCCTGGTGGCGTTGGCCATTGCAGGAATCGGCGCCGCGGGCGTCGGCATCTTCACGGAAGGGTCGCCCTTCGGGCTTCACAGCCTGTTCTCCCTCATCACGTTCGTCTTCGCGGCGCTGGCGACGATCCTCGCGTTCCGAGTCGTCCGGCCCCCGCTTGGATATCTGTCCATCGTGTTCGGCGTCCTGTCCTTCGCAGCACTGGGGCTGTACGTGAGCGGAAACTACCTCGGGCTCGGTCCGGGCGGGATGGAGCGGATGATCGTGTGGCCCGTACTTGTCTGGGGGATCGCCTTCGGAGGCTATCTCCTGGGCGCGGCGGCTCCGTCCACGACCGCGTCGCCGACGTCTTGAATCCTCTCCGGGAGGTCCACCCTCACGTATCGAGTGAACGGGACATGACGACCCTTGATCTCGCGGCAATTGAGGCGGCGAGGGCCCGCATCCGGAACCTTGTCGTCCCAACCCCGCTCGTTCGCCTCGGCGTGGACGACGCGCCCGCGGAGATTTACTTGAAACTCGAGAACCTTCAGCCGACGGGCTCGTTCAAAATCCGCGGGGCGGGAAATTCGGTCGCCCTCCTTGCCGAGCGAGAGCGGGCCCGCGGCGTCTTCACGTGTAGCGCAGGGAACATGGCCCAGGCGCTCGCGTGGCATGCACGTCGACTGGGGATCCCGTGCACTGTAATTGTCCCGGACACCGCGCCGGAAACGAAGCTGGCCGCGATTCGCCGGTTCGGGGCCAAGATCGTGCAGCGGCCGTGGGACGAAGTCTGGTAAATCGGGATCACCCGACGCTTCGCACCCCTCGACGGATGGACGTTCGTTCATCCGTTCGCGGACGCGACGATGATGGCCGGGAACGGGACGATCGGACTTGAGATCCTCGAGGACCTCCCAGACGCGGACGCCGTCGTGATCCCGTTCGGTGGAGGCGGTCTGAGCGCGGGCATCGCGACCGCGATCAAGGCGAAGCGGCCGCGGACCCGGGTGTACGCGGTCGAGCCGGAAACGGCGGCGCCACTCGCCGCGTCGTTCGCGAAGGGCGTGCCCGCGGAGGTCCGCCGCGTGCCGAGTTTCGTCGACGGGATCGGGGCGTCGGGCGTCCTGCCGGAGATGTGGAAGGTTGTGCGGCCGCTGCTCGAAGGCTCCCTCGTCGTGTCCTTGCAGGACGTCGCCGCGGCGATCCGGCTCCTGGTCGAACGCAACCGGGTCGTCGCAGAAGGCGCGGGGGGCGCGTCCGTCGCGGCGGCGCGGGCGGGAAAAGCGGGGAACGGACGGGTGGTCTGCGTCGTCTCGGGAGGGAACATCGACACGGCGGTGCTGGGCAAGATCCTTCGCGGCGAGGCGCCGTGACGATTCGCAGGGCTCTCGAGTCCGTCCCACAGGTTGCGCAATGTCGCTTGCGGTCCGAATCCAAGAGTTCCTAAGCGTCCGAAGGCGGGCAGAGGACCTCCGGATCCTGAACGACCTGGTCGCTTCCTCACCGGACCTCTGCCTCCTCGATGTCGGCGGCGGGGCTGGAGCGGCGACGGAACGGTTCGCGGCCGGCTGTCGCGAGGTCGTCGTGCTGGAGCCGGATTCGAGAAAAGTCGCCCTGGGGCGAAGGCTTCGCCCCGCGATCCGATTCGACGAAGGCCGCGCCGAAACGATTCCGTTCCCCGATCGTTACTTTGACCGAGTCGTCGCGGTCACGGCCTTCCATCACATGGAAGATCAAGATCGAGCCCTCGCGGAGATGCGGCGCGTGCTACGAGTCTCCGGCCGGATCGTCCTGCTCGAGCTTCCGCCGGGCCGGGCTCCGGGTCGTTTCGCCCGATGGATTGGTGGCTTTCGACACGCAGGTCCCATGTCGTTCTTGGAGCCCAACGCCCTTAAGCAGAAGCTCGAAGCCCACGGATTCCGAGACGTCGTGCATCATCCCGGCATCCGCGGTTACTTCGTCTCGGGAACGCGGTGATCGGCAGGCTGTTCTGCTTGTCGTCGGAACCGCTCAAGCCACCGTGATCGTGCCAAAGAGCCCGTCCGACTCGTCGTTGGGACCGGCCGTGAAGAACAGCGTGTCGAGCGGTCCGTTGGCCGGGGTGCCGTGTCCGAACTCCAACGCCCACAGCCCGTCGATCGCGAGCTTCTTCCCGTCCGGGGTCCGGAGCAAACCGACCAGCTCCCACGTCCCGTCCGGCTGCTCCTGGAATGCGCTGACGTGCCCATCGCCAAAGTTGCCGACCAGGAGATCGCCGCCGAACGCGCCAAAGGTCGCAGGGGCCATCGCGAGGCCCCACGGGGCATTGAGCTGGCCGTGTTGCGCAACGCGCGCGAGGAGGTTTCCGTCGGGATCGAAGACGTCGACGAACCCGAGGCCTTGCCCGTGGAGTTCGTCATTTGAGCCTGGCTGTTGTTTCGCGAAGGTTACGAAGATCCGGCTATCGTTTGTTTGGATGCCGAATGGCGCATAGCCCGCGGGGATGCCTGAGTCGACGAACCCGCCCGTCGTTTGCACGGCAGCCCACGTCTGATCGAACACGTCAACCCGGGCGTTGTGGAAGTCCGTCGCATAGAGTTGTGGGCCGGTTGCCGTCGTGGCGATCGCGAGCCCCTTGTAGACCGCGCCGGTTGCGGACGAGTCGACCGCCACCTGCGAAGCGGTCCCGAGCGCGGGGCGCCAGCCGGCAATGGTCCCGCTCTCGGTCGCGAAGATGAACCGCGCACCGGGATTTGAGCCGGTCCCTACGGGGAAACTGGTCGAGCTGGGATTGAACAGGATCCCCGTCGGGCCCCCGCCGACGGTGACGTTGAGATTCACCTTCGTGCCGTCGGCCCGGTACAAGGTCGAGAAATCCGCCCCGTTGTCGGAGACCCACCACGGGGTTCCCTGCCCGGAGACGAGTCCCCACGCGTTAACGAGGCGTGCATCGACCCCGGGGCCCGGTGGCCCGATATTTGTAACGAGAGGAGTGATCACGTATGTTTTCGGGTTCTGTGCGGCGGCGGGCGACGCCGCCAGCACCGCGACCGTCGCAAGGGCGAACACTAGCAGACCCGACTTCCTCCAACCCGCGAACGCGGAAACGCGACCCATGAACTCCAACCCCTTTCGGCTGGCGCGACTCCCATCCAAGGGGATAACCGTATGCCCAAAGTCCTGTTTCGCGGCGGCCCGAAGAATCAGCGGAACGCGCGGGAAACCTCCGGGCGTCACTGCGGCGGTTCTCGTGCTGTCGCCGGTGGTTTTGCAATCTGCTGCGCACTCCAGCTCAGGACCGCATCCCGAACCTCGGGGAACGTGTCCCGCTTGGCTCCTCGCGGCTCGAAGGAATGACCGGCATCTCGAATCACGACGAGTTCGTGGGGTTGCGTGAGCCGCGGCAGCTCTGCCCGGAGACGATCGAGGTCGCAAAACGGGTCGTTGTCCCCCTGGACGAAGAGCGCCGGCTTGACGATCCTAGGCCACTCCGGAGGATCCTTGACCTCGGGGCGGAATCGCGGGTGGAGCGGGTAGCCGAGCGCGATCACGCCCGCAACGTCTCCGTCTGCGGACGCGATGGCACACACCCGCGCTCCCATCGACTTTCCCGCGGCGAAGATCGGCAGCTCGGGGCACTCCCTTCGCGCGAATCGAACCGCGGCAAGAAGGTCGTCCGCCTCCGCTGTAAGCTTCCAAGAGGCCCTCGATTTCGCATCCACATACCGGAAGTTGAATCGGAGGGCCCAGACACCCCCCGATGCGGCCGCCTCCGCGACCCGTCGGACGAGCGGGTTGCGCATGTCATTCGATCGTCCGTGGGCGATTACGAGGGCCGCCTTCGCCCTCTCGACAGCGTGGACAATGCCTCGGACTTCGCCCGTTCCGGAGGCATTCGGAAATCGAACCTCCATGAAATCGCTCACACCTCACCAGCCTTGAACCCCAAGTCGATGGGTTGGAGCATCGTGTCACCGCCCGAAAGCGTCTGGATGATTTAGTTCTCGTTGGGCAATCATGGCGGGAGCTCCGCATGCGTTCCGGGCGTCCGATGACGACCTCTCGGAAGGCTTTTAGGGCGCCTGCGGGATGCGCAGCAAAGAGGGGGAGTGGAGATCGCAAAGAAGAATGATGGTGGCAAGGGGCAGTACACGTGGCCGCCGCCCTCTCCGAGGGCGACGTTCAAGGTGCTGCTCGACAAGCTGGCGGAGTATCGTCGCGAGGGAATGTCCGTTCACATGCAGCTTGCGGTGATCGACTACTGGATCAGCCGGCTGTTCGAAGTGCGCGCGAACATCGGTGGGGGAAACGTACTTCAGGCTCAGTTCCGGCGCTAGTCCTAGGCACTGGGAGACCGATCCGAGCCGCTGCGAAGAAGAGAGACGAGATTCGGCTCGGCCCTGGACAGCGCTGCTCTGGGAGCCTGGAGTCCCGCGGCCTCGAGCAGAGCCAGGGCCCGTCTAACCTCTTCCTTTCCCTTGTTTTCGCGTCCCATCGCCTGCAGGGCGACTCCGTGATAGAAGAGGACAAACCCGTTCATCATCGCATCGTCGGCGAAGAAACTGGTCGTCGCGAGGCGGAGTGCCGTTTGAAAGGCTGCCTCGCAGCCGTTCGCATCGCCGTCGAGCAGCCGATCGAGCCCCTCGAGGACGCCGGCCCCGAGGGGTCGCGTCGCGACTCCTTGAGCGAGCCGGGGCTCGCGACACTCTTGGGCTGCACCGTGGAAGGCGTCCCAGTCGCCGAGCCACAACGAGCATTCGGCGGCGCTCCACAGCGCATCGACCTCGTCCCCCGGTACTCCGAATATGCGGACGTCCGACGCGTACGCTTGAAACAGCTGGCGGGCCTCTTCGAGCCGATTTCCGTAGAAGCGGACTTGGGCGAGTCCCAGGTTCGCGGCGGCGAGGGTCCGGCGATCGTGAATTTTCAGGGCAAGGGCGGACGCCTCAATGAAGAACCGCTCAGCAGTCGCGAGGTCGTCGAGCTGATACAGGGCGAACCAGGCTCGAAGCATCAGGTACCCTCGGAGGATGTGAGGGTCCGTGATCGAGGTCTCTAGCCTCGCACACGCCTCGATGTGATGTGTCGCCCGGCCGACATCGCCGAGTCGGTTCGCATAGAGATTCGCCAAGACGACGTGCGACCTCATCTCGAACTCCAGTTCCTTCAAGCGCGTCGAGAGTTCGAGCGCCGCCATCAGATATGGCTCAGCCTTTTTCGGCTTGCTTCGGGGGGAGTAGATCTCGATGTTCGCGAGTTCCAGCAAGGTTTGAATTTGCCCCTCCTTCTCCTGCGTGGCCCGGAACACCGCGAGCGCGGACTCGCCGTGGTCCCGCGCTTCTTCCCACTCCTCCCGCCACGACGCAGATTGGCACTGGGTGAGGTCGAGCCAACCCCGTTCCGCGCTCGGCCGGTCGCCGAGGATTCGGAATCCCTCCTCGAGCTCGGCGCCGGCAGGACCCATATCGCCCCGAATGATGAGGGCCGCTGCGGTCTTCCGGTGGATCCTCGCCACTAACTCCGGATCTTCGAGTCTCTTTCCAGCCTCCGCGTAGGCAACGAGCGCCGCCGGAAGATCGCCGAGTCGCTCATATGTGTCTCCCAACAACTCGGAGAGGGCGGCCTGATCCTCCCGAAGGGAGGCGAGGGAGAGCGCATTCGAAAAGCAGTTGAGCGCCGTCACGAAATCTTTCGCGGATCGCGCCCGTTCCGCCTGACGTCGCAGCTGTTCGATCGCCACGTGCGCGAGCGTCTCTCGTTCGGAGGATGTGAGGATCGAGGCGAAGAAATCGCGGATCGTGTCGTGGACGCCGAACGAATCGTCCCCAACCGGCCGAATCAGGGACTTCGACTTGAGGGTCATCAAGACGTCGTGGGTGAGGCTCGGGTCCGTGAATACCGCCTCCGGGGAGAAGGGTACCGCGTACTGCGCGGCCATTTTCATCATCCGGCGTTCCGGGTCGGATAGGTCGATGTAAATCTCTTCTTCGACGAACCGTCGCATGTCTGTGAGGGACCCCGCCAGGGCGCCTTTGTGCGCGGCGGTGCGCAGCAATTGCAGGAACAGGGGATGCCCGCCAAGTTGGTGGGCCGCTCGCTCGAGTTCCGAGTTCTTTCCTTCGGATGCGAGGAGGCCATCGATTTCGGCTCCCTGCAGTCCTTCCAAATCAATCTCCCGAACGAGTCCACGAATCGTCACGTCGCGCCGGTCGTACAGCGGGAGCGCGCGACGAGAGAGGACGATCATCCGCATCTCTGGCACGTCCGCGACCACCTCTTTCAGGAATCGGAGGAGACTGAGCACCTCGCGGTTCGCCTCGTGGCCGTCGTCGAACACGAGGACGGATCGCGTCCCGGGAAGGTCCTCCCTCACGATCTGGTCCGCCCGGTCCGCATCCCCGCGGGCAAGGACCGCTCGGAGACCCGGGCGGCCCAGTGCAGCGAGGAAGTCCCCCAGACTCGCAAGGGTCGAAGGCCGCGTGTCCCACGGTCGAGTCTGGTGCCAGTACAGATTTCGAGACCCCCGTAGCAGATGACACGCCTTCGCGGCGAGGCTTGACTTTCCGATCCCTGCGACGCCGCGCACGACGAACACCCGCGGCCCTTCGCCTTCCCGGGTGAGGGCTTCCAGTTCCTCGTCGCGGCCGACGAACGTCTCGAGACGAGGCGCCTCCGAGAGACGTTCCACGAACCCCGATGGCGCCCCCGGTTTGGCTGCTAGGAGCGCAGTCAGGTCGACGACCCGGTCTTCGAGGGCCTCCCGCACGAGGACCGCGAGCGTCGCAGCTCCTTCGGTCGCTTTCAGGGCTTCCGCGATTGTCGTGTCCCGGATCCCGCTCGAATCCCGAACGCGGACCCGTTCGCCCCGGACTTTCTCCCGTAGGAGGGCAGCCGCGCGTCGGCCCGAATCCGTGAGGTCGTATACTTTCAGCCGCCGGCGGTGGCCGCGGACGTGGGCCGTTCGCTCCCGCAGGAGCCCTTCCTTCAAAAGCGGGTCGATGAACTGCCGCACGTGTTGCACATACAGGCCGGCCGCTTGCGCGATCCCCTCCTGCCCCATCTCCGGCGGCACTTCGATGACGTCCGTGTACTTCGCGAAATCGGCGAGGTGGATCAGGATCCGTTCTTTGGCCGTCAGGCGCACGACCGGCACCGGCCGACTGCGCAGCGGATTCTCAGCGTAAGAACATATGGGCGCTCGGCGCCGCGATCGGCCGGTTTTGCGGAACTACACTGTATCTACTGAGCCACGCACAATGCATCCCCCGGTCTTCGGCCTCCTAGGTGCCTCGAAAGGGTGCCTAGGAGAAAACCAAACATGATGCCAGGATATGGAAGGGCCGTCGTCGAGGATCGGCTGAACCCGCAGCGGTTCGCGGAGATCGCGGCGTTCGTCCGCAGCGAATACGGGCGCGGAATCGGACCGGGATTCTTGGTGGCGAACGCGCTCAACGGCGCCGCCGCCAGGAAACCGCGAAGAAGGACCCAAGGGTCGTTTACACGGGGGCTCCGGGCCCTCGCGCATGCGATCCGGTCGCTCGTCGCGGGAGGTCGGACGGTCCGAGAAGAGAAGGCCTCGAACCCGACGAGGTGAGGACCTATGATCGAGCGCCGAGGAGGGGCGCCATACCAAGTACCCAACGGAAAGGAGGTGGACCCCACGGCGATGAAGCTCTGGGCCTTGGCCGTCCAGGTCGCACTGCTCGCGGCCTTCGCGGCAAAGGCCGTCGTCCAGACGCTGCCCCGCATCTTGTGAGCCGGCGCGGAGGGCGCTCCCACCCTCCCCTTCATTTTTCCTTGTTCGAGCTCCCGAGGACAGCGGACGCAGCCGAATCTCACCTTGATCGCCGCTATCGCGCCGGATAATGGCCCGCGAAGGAATTAGTCTGGGTACGCCGACCCGCGCTCCGTGGCCGGGCTCCCGCATCCGCTCCACCGTATTATCGAGCATGTGTACCTGACCGACGCGGGCGGCACGCCCCTTGTCCACCTGTCCCGGCTCAATTCGGACAAAGACCCCGACCTCATCGCCTCGATGTTCGCCGCGATCCAGAATTTCATGGACGACGCGTTCCATTCGCTCGGCGCCGGTGACGTCCGAAGCATCGAGATCGGGACCCGACAGCATGTCGCCTTCGGCCGCGGGCACCTAACCCTCCTGTATCTCGTGTACCGAGGCCGCGAATCGAACCATCTCGAGCGGCGCGTGATCCGCCAGGTGCATGAGATCGAGGCCCGTTTCGCGTCTCTCCTGCGGGGATGGGGCGGAGACATGGACGAGATCGAGATCTTGCGGGACTATCTGGTGCACGAATGGGACGTGCCGGCCCGGGAGGCGCCCATACTGCCGCCCATGGCCGCCCGATAGCCGAACATCACTCCCGGCGTTCCCACACGAGGCCGCTCCCGACCGTCCGGCGCGTGACTTTCCCGCTCCCCTCGAGTTCCTCGAGGAGGATCTCCGCGTCGTCGTCCGTAACGCCGAGGACTGCGGCCACCTCTCGGGTCGCGCAACGCCCGAAGCGCTGAAGGATCGCCGCGACCGAGGCTTCGGTCGGGTCGAGGGTCTTCGCCACGAGGTCCGGGTCGACCTTCCGGAGGACGTCCTCGAACACCTCCCACGGCTGCCATCCGTTCAGCCGGGCCGACATGTCGCCCCGACCGATTTCGATTGTCGGGAAACCGGTGATTTCGAGGCGTTCGCATTCCTCGCGGTCCTTTCGAAACGCCTGTTCCGCGGCCCCGTCGTCCAACGCGTTCGAGAAGGCGTCGACATCGAGTCCGACGGCCCGCGCGACGTCCGCCTGGACGGTGCGCCGGTGGATCCCTCGTCCCTCGATGCACCACGCCTCGCGCAGCGCCCTCAGATACCGTCGGCCGATATCGATCCCCTGGAGTTCCGCGGCTTTCGTGGCGATGCAGGCGGGCCATGTCGATGCGAAGTCGTCCGACGCCTCGAGCATCTGGCCCGCATCCATCGGCATCCGGTGCTGTGCCGCGACCGCCTCGAAGAACGCGATGACGGAGGCGGTCCACTGCCCTCCGGACATCCGGGTCCATTGCTCCCGCACCGGCGTGAAATCCTCGAAGAGTCCGCCCATCCGGACGGTCACGCCGACGGCGTCCGGGTAGACCACCTCGAGGCGGCGCATCATCGGCTCGCAGCCCCAGCACCATACGTTGTGGGGATCCGTGTACCAGATGACTCGGAGGGGAGGCGCCATATGCCAGCTAGTCTGGCGGGAGCACAACGGCCTCGTAAGAAGTTCTCGGTCCTCGAGGCAACGACGGGCTTCGACTCGGTTCGACGGGCGCCGGCCCCACTGCCAAGTGGGCTCCTCGCATACCCTCGAGCGTTTCCTCCAAGATTGCGATGAGCTTCTCCCGCTCTGAAGGCTGTTCCGGATATTCGGAGCTCCATTTGCGCCAGTGCGGCCGTTTGTGGGCGACCTTGTACTTCAGCCCGGACATGAACGTCGTGTAACTGTCCGCGTCGATCTTCCGGACCCGTTGATGGGCTAGGATGTACCAATGGTACTCCGTGCCGACCGGAACGCCGGACCCAGCAGGCGCGCTCCGCTCTCGCTCTTTGAGCGACGCGAAGGTGAACTCCCACTTGTCTGGCGCGACCTTCGTCTCGTGCCACAGTCCGTTCGGATAAAGCCACGTGTGCTCCCCGCCAACGGCCATCCCGGAGTACGTGTCTCCCTCGAATTCCTTGACGTCGTCGTACGCCATAGCCGGTGTCTCTTCCGCGTCCCGGCTATTTGATGCACGACCCGGGAGGTGGGCGAAACTGAAGCCGCGACGGGGTTCCCGCGAAACGATTTAACCGACTGCCCGTATCGGATGCCGGGATAGACGTTGGTGAGCTGGCTCCCTCGCGGCACATCGGGCCTCGTAGCGTTGGTCATCGTCTCGGTCTTGCTCCTCGGCACACCGTTCACAGCACGCGCATCGCTCCTCAAACCGACGTACGCCCCAGGGGACAAGTGGGTCTACATCCTGGACGGCTCGATCACGCAGTTCCCGGGTCTCAATGCGAGCCAGATTCGCAACTTGCGGTTCGACCTCGTCGGCATGGTGGACGTCAAGGTGATCGGACCCGCGAACGTCGTCGCGGGCAACGCATCGGTGCGGGCGGTCCGCGTCGACACGCGGGCGACGGGGTACCTGAACGGGTCGTTCTCTGTCCAAGGCGGCGGAACGGCCCAGGTGACCGGCAGCTTCACGACCGACACCTCCGAATTCTGGGAGGACCAAGCGTACCTTCCGATTTCGTCCAACAGCACGACGTCGTATCGGGCGGACGTCACCTACTTTTTCGTGACCACGCCCCTCGCGGCCGACCTGCGGGTCAACGCCAGCACGTCGATCTCGCCAATCCCGCGGTTCGACCTCGATGTCGGCCAGTCCGCGAACGCAACCCTTGACACCCATCTGGAACTCAACTCGACGTTCACGATCTTCCAACGGACGACGACGATGCAGAATTCCACGAACGTTTCTTCGGGGTGGCGTCGCGAAGTCCTCTCCCAGGAAACCGTGGGCGTGAAGGCGGGCACGTTCTCCGCGTACAAGCTGAATCAAACTTTGGGCGGCTTCCCCGGCTTCCCGAGCGGTGTCGCCGCCGGCAACGAGACCGCGTACTTCTCGAACGACGTCGGTTTCTACGTGCAGAGAACCGCGTATCAGAACGGCACGCCATCGGCGGAGATGCGCCTCAAGTCGTACTCGTACGGTGCCGGGCCGCCGTCCGGGCTGAGCGTGGTGGACCTCCTATTCTACGTCGCCATCCCGGTCGTGGCCGCCATCCTCCTGATCTTCGTTGTCCTGGGGAGGCGCCGGAAGGCTCGAATCCAACGACGCGTATCGCAGGCCACTCCGCCCGAGAGCGGACGGCCCCGATGAGGAGGCGACGATGGCCCTCGTTCAGACCGCCGGTTTGACGAAAGTGTTCGGCGACGTCCGCGCGGTCGACGACCTCAGCGTGTCGATTCCTGAAGGCGCGATCGGGCTGGTCGGCCCGAACGGCGCCGGCAAGACGACGTTCTTGCGGCTGCTCCTGAGTCTCCTGCGTCCGACCGCGGGTACCGCGAGCGTCCTCGGCCGCGACATCGGGGATGGCCTTGCGGTGCGGGAGCGGATCGGGTACATGCCGGAACACGACTGCCTGATCCCGGACATGACCGGCGTCGGACTCGTCTCGTACATGGGGCGGATCAGCGGGCTCGATCGGGATACCGCGATGAGCCGGGCGCACGATGTCCTCCAGTTCGTCGGAGTGGAGGAGGAGCGGTACCGAAAGGTCGCGGAGTATTCGACGGGCATGAAGCAGAAGGTGAAGCTCGCGCAGGCGATGGTCCACGACCCGCAGCTGTACATCTTCGACGAGCCCACGACGGGCCTCGACCCGCGCGGTCGGACCGAGATGCTCGACCTCGTCGGGAAGATCGCAAAGTCGCCCGGACGGAATCTGCTCTTGTCGAGCCACCTCCTCCCCGACGTCGAGACGATCTGCAAGTACGTCATCATCCTGGACGGCGGGCATCAGATCGCCGCGGGGGACCTCGATCGGCTCTTGGCCGGCGCCTCGGACCGCCTGCGGATCGACATCCGCGGCGACCGGGAGGGGTTCGCCCATCGTCTGAAGGAGGCGGGGTTCGACGCGGATGTGAGTGCCACCGCCATCTATGTGAGCCGTCGAGACGGGATCGAGGCCGCAGTCTTCGACACCGCGAAGGCGCTCGGGGCCGAGGTGCGGTACATGGGCAAGGTCGTCCGAAGCCTCGAGGAACTGTTCCTCGAGCTCGTGGAGCGCAAGGCCGGGGGAGATGCCTAGGTGTCGATCACCCTTCCGACGTACAAGCGGCGGGAGATGCCGCTCCTCCCTCGCGCCCAACGGGTCCGCGCAATCATCGCGACGGGGCTTCGTCGGGAGTTCCGTCGGCCAGCCGCGATTGTCGTCATCGGGATGGGCGCCGCGCTCGTCACGATTTCTTCGATTGTGACCGTGCTGTTCGCTCGGATTTTGTTCCCGACGTCAACACCTGACCTTAGCTTCTTCGCGATGCCGGCCTCCAACGGTGCGATTTTGTTCTTCGTGACCCTCATGGCGGCGATCATCGGATCGGGGCTCATCGCTGACGATCTCCACTCGATGGCGTTTACACTGTACTTGAGTCGCCCGATTACGCATGCGGACTACCTGCTCGCCAAGGCTGCAATCCTCGCCCCACTCGTTTCCATGATCACGGTCCTGCCGCTCGTCCTGACTCCGTTGGTCGCAGCACTGCTCGGCTTCGTTTCGTGGACAATCGGCCTCCAAGCCATCGGGCTCTCGATTCTGGTGGGCGCGCTCCTAACGGTCTTCTGCACATCTGTCGCGCTACTTCTTTCGAGTCTCACCCGCCGAAAGAGCATCGCCGCGGCGGGCGTCTTCGCGGTCAACTTCGGCCTGACCATCCCAGCGGGAATCTTGGCCGGAGCCGTCGGGAATCCGGCGGTACTGTACGCGTCGCCATGGGACAATTATGTTGCGGTCGCGCAGGCCGCGTTTGGTTACTCCGGAAATCCGATCAACTGGACATGGTCCCTCGTGATCCTGCTCGCCGGGACGATCCTCGCGGCCCTGATCACGTACATTCGCATGAAGGCGGTCGAGGTGGTCACCGGGTGACCGGCATCGTCGATGCCGTCGGCGTCTCGAGGTGGTACGGCGAGGTGCTCGGTCTGAACGGCTTCACGGCATCGTTCGGTCGCGGCATCACCGGCCTCGTCGGTCCGAACGGCGCGGGGAAGAGCACGCTCTTCAAGCTCCTCATCGGGCAACTCCACGCGGATCAGGGGGGCGTCCGGCTGCTCGGCGAGAATCCGTGGAATAACGTGCCCCTGATGCGCCGCCTTGGGTACTGCCCGGAACACAACCAGATGTACGGCTGGCTCACGGGTCAGCAATTCGTGGAGACCCTGCTGCGCCTCGACGGGATGTCGTCCGCCGACGCCCGGAAAGCCGCCACGGACGCCATGAAAGTCGTCGGCCTGTCCGCGGCCGCCCATCGACTGACGCGGACGTACAGCCGCGGGATGCGACAGCGAGCAAAGCTCGCGCAGGCGCTCGCCCACAAACCGGAGGTCCTGATCCTTGACGAACCGCTCTCCGGGGCGGACCCGATGGCCCGCGTCAAGATCCTCCGGACGATCTCTGAGTTTGCCGAGGCGGGCGGTCACGTGCTCATGTCGACCCATGTGCTCTACGAGATCGAGCGGGTCACGAACAACATCGTGCTGATCCACAACGGCAAGGCGATTGCCTCCGGCGATATCCACGCGATCCGCGCGCTGATCGACACCCATCCCCACGCCGTGCGTCTCGATACGCCTCGACCCCGTCAGCTCGCTCAGGCGCTCGCCCGGTTGGACCATGTGGTCTCGTTCGAATTTCCGTCGGCCGAGGAACTCCTCGTCCGCACCCGAAAACCGGACGCGTTCTACCGAGAACTCCCGGGAATCGTGGCGGACACGAAGCTCGAGGTCCGAGGGCTCGAGAGCCCCGACGACAGCTTGGACGCCGTGTTCCGGTATCTCGTCGGGTGATCGCGTGGACCTCGTCGAATCCCTTCGAAAGGCGTGGGTCGTCACTGGCTTGACGCTGCGGTACCTGATGGGAACGAGGCGCGGCATCGCGATTGGGGTTCTCGCGGCCGTGCCGCTCATCCTGACCGTCGGGCTCGCCGTCGCGCGGGTGGAGAGTTTGGGCATTCAGTTGTTCCAGATCCTGCTGATCCCCTTGTTCCTCCAACTCGTCCTGATTTTCGTGACGTTGGTCAACGCGTCCACCCTGATCCGAGACGAGATTGAGGACAACACGCTGCCGTACCTCCTCACCCGACCCATCTCGAAGCCCGCGCTCGTGTTCTACAAGTACGTCGCCTACCTGGCCTCCGCCCTCGTCCTCCTGGTCCCGCCAATCGTGCTGGCGTACGGCGTCACGGAGCTCCACACGGGGAGCCCGTTCTCGGCCGATCTCGATGTCCTATCGGGCTTCCTGCTCACGACGATCCTCGGGAGCGCCGCCTACGGAGCGCTGTTCCTCTTCATCTCCGTCCTCGTACGCCGACCGCTCTTCGTGGGATTGCTCCTCGGTTTCTTGTGGGAGTCTGTCGTGGGCAATATTCCTGGGGACGTGCGGAAACTCAGCGTAATCCATTACCTGAAGTCTATCTTGAAAAACACGATTTCGGTTACGCCGCTCGCCACCTATTCGACCGATGTTTCCGCCGCCATCTCGGTGGTCGTGCTCGTTGGCTTCTCGATTGCCATGGTCGTCCTCTCCATCCTGGTATTCCAACAGATGGAGCTCAAGCAGAAGGCGTGACCTCGCGCCTACTCCATCGCCAGCGCGGTTTCGGGGGCGCGGTACGCCTTCGGCGGTTGCCACAGCTCGATCCGGTTCCCTTCGGGGTCCGTGATCCAGCCGAACCGGCCGTACTCGGTGTCCTCAACTTTCGGGTCGGTGTCGATCCCTTCTTCCCGCAACACCGCGAGGAGACCATCGAGGTCCTTCACGCGGTAGTTGATCATGAACGAGGACCCGCCTTTGCCGAAGTATGCGGTCTCCGCGGGGAAGATCGACCAGACCGTGTGCCCCCGGCCCCCCGGAGATTTCCCGGCTCGCCAGGTGAAGAGCGCGACCAAGCCGTCAATCTGGATCCCGAGGTGCTCACGATACCAGCGCGCGAGCGCCTTCGGATCCTTCGCCTTGAAGAAGATGCCTCCGATTCCCGTCACGCGGACTCGGCGTTTTCGAGCGGCCATAGACCCGGAGCGCCGCCGCGCCGAATACGGCTTTCGGTCTCATCCCACTCGGGGCCTCTGGCGTGGTTCTGGTAACATGCTGGTGACGGTTCGGTAAGCTTCCCTATCTCCCCCGGTCGCCTCCTTCCGTTCCGATCCTCGTCGAGGATCAGGTGAAACCGCATGAAGAAAATCGAACGGATTTGGGCAATCGTGGCTTTGGCGGCCCTGCTGGCAAACGCCTTGCCTCTCGCAGCGGCCGCGCCACCCCCGCCAGGGACGGTGGTGATTTCGAACGTGAACGTGAATCGGAATTCCCTTTCGGGGACCGTGGCCAACCTGTCGTGGTCGACGAATCCGACTTCGTCGTGCGACTCGGTCACGTACCAGGTGTCGGGGCAATCGTCGCACACGATCACCCTCCCCTGCAAGGTCCATTCCGCCTTGCTGACCGGTCTCGCGGTGCATGTGACGACGACCTTCACGATCACGGCGACCGCGAAGAAGTACAACCCGGGGACGTACTCGAGCTCCTTTTACCCCACGGACGTGAGCACGTCGAAGGCGTACGAGAGCTTCCAGTACTCGCTCCCGATCACGGGAGGACCGTGCGGGACAATCTACTACCAGGAGACGGTGACCGCGCAGATGCCGGGTGATATCGAGTACGATCCGGCGCAGGCGGGGAACGCGAACCACTACGAGCTGTTCGACGTCCACATGGCGTTCAACGGCTTGGGCGTCCCGCTTTGTCCGGGGTCGTCGCAGGTGATCACGGCCCGGCAGACGTTCATGCGGATCTGGGTCCTGGACACGACGAGCAACGTCAACAACTGGCTGCCCGCCGCGGTGGACCCGGTTCCGAACGTGGACACGGGAGGCTACCCGGGGCACATCGACTGGGCGATCAACCTGGGTGGGACCGTCTACGGCGCATCGTTCGGCGTGACGTTGGGGTACACGCCTCCGTCCGGCGTGACGATTTATCCGACCTGGTGGAACACCCCGTACCCGGATGGCTGGTGGTACGAGTCGTCGCTGGAGATCGACTGGAACGGCGCGATGCAAACCCTGGCGAACGTCGCCTGGCCGCTCCATGTGATCGACAGCCAGGCCCAGTACCGCTTGGGCGATCAGGTGCTCGTGCGCGTCGGCTTCGTGACGACGCTCAACGTCTGGGATCCGAGCTTTGGATGGATCGGGAACGACGTCCAGTGGGGCGTGCCCGGAATCGTGATGGGCCAAGGCTCCGACAACAACGGAGGGAACAACCTCGACCAGTACACGGACGTGCAGATGGGGACCTCCTCGGGCCCGGGCAGCTGAGGACGAACCGAACGGCCGGCGTCACCCTCGATCTGGCGCGCCGGCCCTACTTATTTTTCCCGGTCTCGTCCGGGCAATCGGGATCGGACGGAGGGCGCGACGGTCAGACGATGCTTGATCCCGTATCGGAGGAAGGCGAGGAGGATGAACACGGCATCCTCGCCGCGATCTGTGAGTCGGTAGCGGATCGAGTCGCCGTCCGCAAGGCGCTCGACGAGTCCCTCGCTCTGCATTTGTCGAAGCCGCCGGGACAAGACCCGCGCCGTGAGGCCGGGGTTGTTTCGCAGGACTTTTCCGAACCGGTCCAGCTCGAGGAAGGCCATGTCCCTCAGGATGAGCAACGTCCATTTTCGACCGAGGCGCTTCACGCTCTCCCGGATCGGATCGGCCTGATAGGCCAGGAGCGGCGCGATCGGGCGTTCGGTCCCCTTTCGATTCCTTGGTTTTGGCACTATCCCGCCGGACCCTAGGTTCGATATATAGTATCCATTGGATATCACTCTTGGTGCGTTGAGGACCGGATCATGGCAAAGGACCGGACGAAGAAGGCGGCCGTACCGGACGCAACGATGGCCTTCACGGAGCTCGCGAGTTCAGACCCCGAGGCGTCACGGCGATTCCTGGAGAAAATCTTCGGCTGGTCGTTCGAGAGCGTGAGGATGCTCGGCGGGGAGTACTTGAGGGATGGGGAGCTTCTTCTGGTTCCGGATCCCGGGCGGGCCGATCATGGCCTGCTGGCAAGATGCACCGAACCTACCGCAGGAAGAGTGAGGCACATGACCCAAGCAAAGGACGTCGTAAACGGATTCCAAAAAGCGCTCGGCAAGGGGGACTTCAAGGCCGCGAGGACGTTCCTCGACGACCATCTCAAGTTCGTAGGCCCGTTCGAGTCGTTCGATCGACCCGAGCCGTACCTCGCATCGCTTGAGCGGCTCCACCACATCATCGCGCGGGTGGAACCGAAGAAAATGTTCGTAGACGGCGATGACGTCTGCCTGCTCTACGATATGATCACGAACACGCCGGCGGGCACCGCGTTCATCTCGGAGTGGCATCACGTGAGCGGCGACAAGATTGCCGCAATCCGGGTCGTCTTCGATCCGCGCCCCTTCGTCCCGATGTTCAATCGCTGATGTGGGACGGCCGCCCCCGGAGCCTCGCCTCGCCTCGCTTCTGCGTTACCCGCTCTCCACCTTCGTGGGCTCCGGGAACTTCTTGAGGACGGCGGTGAGCTCGACGGCTTCTTTCCGCATGCCGTCGATGTCTTTCTCGAGCGCCCCGCGCCACTTCCGTTCCGCGGCGTCTCCATGGGTCGCATACATCCGGGCCGCGACTTGGCCCGCCTCGAAGGTGCCGTCGGAGAGGGAGGCCGCAATCTCTCGTCCCAGGTCCGCCGCGTCGTTCATCTTGCCGAGACGCTCCAGGAATGCCACGACCGCAGGGACCCGGCGGCGGAGGATCGTCACGTCTTCGCTCCACTGGATCTGGAGGCACCGTCGCTCGTCCTCGCGGACCTCCTTCAGCCAAGCCCACGACTGGTCTAGGGCGCCGCGAACGAGTCGCGCGTCGCCGTACAAATGGGTCAGCTTCGCGTCTGAATACGCCGGAAGCTCGAGGAGACCGTAATACGAGCGGCTCCGGAGCGCCTCGCCTTGCGGGCTCGCGTTGTTCAGCAGTCGCATGAGCGGCTCCGGATCCGATCCCGGGGGCGGCGCGGGAACCCCGATCCCACTGCCCTGGCTGCCCTCCAGGAGGAGGGGAATCGCGACATCCGCGCGGGCGCGTGACAGGAAGTCCAGGTAGGCCGCCGTGGTCGCCGCGTTGAACCGATCCACCCGGTCGTTGAACGCCTTCGCCCGTTCCGGCGAGGTCGGCGGTTTGGGGATCTTCTCCAGCCGCTCCGTCTGGGCCTTCAGGTGCCGCACACGGGCCTCGACCCCGCGAAATCCCTCGCGGTATTGGGCCTGGAGCCTTCGGACTTCGGCGCCCTGCTCCGCGATCTTGTCGAGCTTCCTCCAGGCGCGCCGCGCACCGTAGAAGTCCCGCCGCCGCGCTTTCCGGAGGGCTACATCAAGGACCGCAACGAGCCGCAACGCGAGACGCTTGTCCTTGGAGGCCTTCGCGAGGTCCGCCGCGATTGTCTCGACGTCCCGCGTGAAGATCCTCACCTGGCGCCAGTTGTCGACCTCGCTATCGCGTATCAACCGATCGACCCGTTCGCGGAAGCGATCCAACGTGCCGTCGAGGACCCCGGCGATGCCCTCGACTTTCTTCCGCGCGCGGGTGATCGATTCGAGCAGGCCGGAAGCCTCGGATTCGAAGGACGTGGCGGACGGCGCGTCGGCCGACGTCATGAGGAGGCCGCGATGGAGGCTCGGACCTATCTAGCTTCCTTCGGACGCCGTTCGAAACCTTCGCCGCCGCGGTCTTCATACGTTTTGAGGGCGATGCAGGTCCATGGCGATTGTGAAGGACATCGGTCACATCGTCCTCCCCGTTGACGACATGGAAGCGGGTCTCGTGTTCTACCGCGACCTCCTCGGTTTCCGGGTGGTCGGCAAGGGGAGCGCCGTGTGGACCGCGATTGAGACGGCGGGCGGCCAACTCACGCTCTGGCGGACCTCCGAGATTCCGAAGATCGCCCTCGGTGCCAAAGGCGACCGAACGCCGTTCGAGCTTCATGTAGACAACTTTGAGGCGGCCGCCTCGATCCTGGAGTCGAAGGGCGTCCGCGTGCAACGCGACGATGCGAACGCGGGGACGGTGTGGGACCCGTTCGGGAACGTGCTACGTCTGCACGATCATCGCGAATGAGGTCCCGGTCGAGTGCAACAGGCTCCCGCGAGACGTGCTTCGTGACGTTGACGCGCCTCATCGCTCGACGTCGAAGTAGATCCGCAGCGTGGCTCGGTACGTCTTGACTTTCTTGCCGTCCAATTCGATCTCGAATTCCGCGACTCGAGCCCACTTCAGGTTTCGGACCGTCTCGGCCGCGGTCGCGACCGCGTTTTCCGCGGCTTTCGCGAAGCTCGTCGGCGAGCTGCCCGCCACGTCAATGATCTTCTGGACCACTGTAGACCACCGGTGCCCGGATGGATCAATGTCCGTAAGGAGATATCCCAGGCGGCAATTGTTTTCCGCTGCGCCGAATCATGGCCCACGCCGGAGGGGTCTCATAAGCCGCAGACATCAGGTGTAGCGCGATGTACCCCAGGGCAACCACAACGCGTACGGAATGTCACTCCGCGCCGCATTTCGACCACCGATAATACCACGTGTCGATCGGAGGAGCGGCGAGCCACAAAACCTTAAATCGGCGGACCCGCTCCGTGCCCTTCCATGCAGATGCGGCTCCTCGAGAAACAAAAGGACTCGGTTCGGATTGAGATCTTGAACGCGGACGACACCGTCATCTATCCGCTGATCACCGCCCTTTTGAAGGATCCGGATGTCGAGGACGCGCTATACTACACCGGTCATCCGCAGCTCGACAAGCCCGTCCTCACGGTCAAAGTCAAGAAAGGCAGCCCGCAAGCCGCGCTGAAGCGCGTCGCCGACGGCCTCGCGGCCGAGTTCACCGGGGCGAAAGGACTTCTGGAGAAGGAGCTCGCTTAAGCCCATGGAACGAGACGTCGGGATCGAAGGCTACCTGACCTCGACCCCGGGCGTCGGCGGGACCACGAAAGCTTCGGCGGACGATTTCGTCGTCGAGGAGGTCTCGTCTCCGCCGCCAAAATCGGCCGGCGGACGTTATGCGATTGCGACGATCCGCGTCCGGAACTGGGAGACGAATCGCCTCGTGCGCGAGTTCGCGCGGACGTTGCACATCAGCCGCCGGCGAATCGGGTTCGCGGGGACGAAGGACAAGCGCGCGCTCACTTCGCAACTGTTTTCCTTCGAGGACGTCCCGGTGGAGACGCTTTCCGTGCTGCGGATGAAAGATCTCGAGGTCCTCGATGCGTACCCGTCCGATCGCCCACTCGAGCTCGGAGACCTCGCCGGCAACCGGTTTCGCGTTGTCGTTCGAGGCCTCGCGGTACCGGCGGAGAAAGCCGAAGTCATCGCGGCCGAAACCGCACGCCAGCTGCGGATCCGCGGTGGCTTCGCGAACTTTTTCGGGGTCCAGCGGTTCGGCTCGGTGCGGCCGATCACCCATGTCGTCGGGCGACACATCGTCCGCGGCGAGTTCCGGGAAGCGGTCGACGCGTACGTCGCGAATCCGATCCCGGGTGAGGGCCCGGAGTCGTACGGGATTCGCGCGGCCTTGCGAGACACCGGCGACGTCCAGGCGGCCCTCCGCGCCTACCCGAAGTCGTACGGCTTCGAGAAGGCGATCCTGAACCAACTGGCGACCAATCCGGACGATGCCGTCGGGGCGCTACGGCAGCTGCCGTTCAACCTCCTCCTGATGTTCGTGCACGGCTACCAGTCGTACCTGTTCAACCGGATCCTGAGCGAACGGATGCGCCGCGGCCTCCCGACCCACGAGCCGGTCGCGGGGGACCTCGTCCTGCCCGCGGACAAGAGCGGCCTCCCCGATCGGGACCGGACGATCGACGTGACGTGCGACAACCTGGACCGCGTCGCGGGTCGATGCCGCGACGGAAAAGCGTGGGTCAGCGCGATCCTGTTCGGGTCGGAGCCGGAATTCGCCGGGGGTGAACCGGGGCAAATCGAAAAGGAGGTCGTGGCCTCCGAAGGCCTGCAGCCGAACGATTTCATCATCCCTGACATCCCCCGGATCTCCTCGCGCGGCACCCGTCGTGAGATTCTCGCGCCGATTCGCGACCTCGAGGCCGCCGTCGTCGGAGACGACTTGCAGCTGTCTGTGGAACTCACGCGCGGCGCCTATGCCACGTCCCTCGTTCGGGAATTCACGAAGAGCGAGTGAGTGGGGTTTTACCCAAATGAGTAAAACGCACCAGCGGAGATTCGGTCAGCTCCGCATCTTCGTCCAGAGGTCCGCGAACCGGTCGACCGCGTCGTCGTTGAAACTTGAGCGGTTGGCGAGGAGGAGCTTCCGTACTTCCTCGATGTCCTTCACCGTGAAGACGCTCTCCCGCTCCCGACGCGTGCGCACGAGCAGGTCACGCTGCATGAGTTTCTGCAGGTGATACGACAACGTCGACTTCGACACGCCGACGCTCGCCTGGAGCTCCGCGAACGTCCGGCCCTCGTACGTCAGGAGCTCAACGAGGATTTTCCGCGGGACATCTTGGCGCAACACGGCGAGGATGCGCCGCTGCGCTTCGACGAACGCGCGCGCGATGAAGTATCGTTTGCGGTGGCCGTCCTCCTCCGCCTTCAGAACGCCGTTGCGCTCGAGGTACCCGAGGTGGTACGACAACATGCCCGTCGACATTCCGAGCGCGTGTCCGATCCGCCGCAAGTGCACGCCCGGGGTGGCCAACAAGAAGTCATAGATCCGACGACGGCTCGCGAGTTCGAGGCCTTCCGACATCCGATCACCGCAAGAGGGCGAGGTACAGGGACACGAGGACGGCCAGGTTCAGCGCAAGCCAGTCCGCGCCCACGGACGGCACGGCCAGCGTCGCCATCTCGACGAGCAGCCAGACGCCCTGAGCGAGGAAGATCCCGAACGCCGCGGTCAGGAGCAGGAAGCGTCGTTCCCGATGCCTCGCGTACGATTGGACGGAGACTGTCGCGAGGATCGCGGCGAACCCGGCAAACGAAACCCGGAGGAAGACGTCCACAGGGCCCATGCGGTCGCGCAATGCGGGTTCCTCGTAAAGATACTTTGCGTACAGCGGTCGAAGGACGTCCGAATCGGTCCGGACGACCGGAGTTCGGGGACCGTCCTAACAAGTTGCCCTCGTATACCAAAATTCCCATATCGGTGAATTGACAATGTTTGCGAGATGGAGGACGGTACGGACGCGCGCGCATTTCTCGCGAAGGCGGCGGCGACATTCACGGTGCTTTCGCTTCTGCCCGTCGCCCTGAGCGGATCTGCCCCCTCTCACGCGTCCGCCGCCCTCCGACCTATTTCGTCGTCGGACTTCGGCGCTGTGCCGATCGGCGACGTCCCTTGGCCGACGTCCCTGTTCGCTTCATTCACGTATGAGCACGGCGTGGCGTTCGGGACGTACGCACAGTTTGGGTACAACGCGACGACCGGGGCGCTTCGGTCCCTCATCGGGCTCGAGGGACGGGCGCCCGTCCTGTTCCTCGAGTCGATCGACATTGAGGGCTTCCCGCCCGCGCGATCCGCGGCGGCGCGAGGGCCGATCTTCGAGGCGGCCGGTTACCTCGTCACGATCACGGGCCACGATGATCCGACGGCCCTCCTGGAGATCCGCTCCGAAATGGCGCGGCTCGTGACAGTGGAGCTGCCTGCGTGGTCGACGAACATCTCGCTCGTCTCGGCACCGGGATCGTGGCGCGCATCGTCCGTTTCGTTCGTGGTCCAAGGAGAGGAGGCCCGTTTGTTCCTCGGGGCCGGCTGGTTCAACGTGACCGGCACGACGGTCTTTGCGCACCTGGCGAGCCCGGACCTCCTCGTGTTTAAGTCCGTGCCGGCTGGCTCGACGAACAAGGCGGAGTGGAGGGCCGTCCTCGACGCGATTAGTGCGGGCCACGTCGTCTCGGAGCTGGACCTCGTCGCGATCGCGGATGGCGGGTGGGTGCAGAATCCCGGGCGGTATCGGATCGACGTCGCCACGTGGCCCCTCGCGGTCCGCGCGGGTCAAGCTTCCGTCCAAGTGGACACCTTGCGGCCGGGAGGCGCCGTGGTCTTGCTCGCCTTCGACCCCAACACGATGCCCGCCGCCGATCCCACACGGCTCATCGTGCGTGCGAACGGCAACCCGGTGAATCGATCGAACGACACGTTGAGCCTGTTTTACGCCCCGGATTCGCTGACGAGAGATGCGTCGTATTCGCTTCTTCCCCTTCCCGGCACCGTCATCGCACTCTATCTGCCCTCCCTCGCGGCGGTGTCCGTCGAGGTCGTGAGCGTTCCTCAGCCCGGCCCGAATCCGGCGTTCGATTCTGGCTCGGAGGCCGCGGTGGTCGCGGCCCTCGCGATCGTATCAGTCGCCGCGGCGCGGATGCTCCGACGTCGGGAAGAGTAGCGGATCGGCCGACGACAACGTCACCGACCGCGCACATACAAATATCGGGGTCGGTATCGTCGGGCCCATGCCCGCAGACGAAGTGTGCGGGGTCGCCGGTTGTGGGAAGGAAGCGAAGCGCTCCCTCTCTACGAAAAGAGTGAAGGAGGCCCTCCCCGAACTCAAGCTGATTGGGGAGCCTCGACGCGTGCATCTCTGCAAAGATCATTACAAGCAGTTCCGGAAGAAGACGAAGCAGGAGCGGGAGCTCGAGCGCGCCACGTGGCAATGAGTCAAGTGACTCGGTCCAGGAAAGAATAGAAGCCTGGGCGGGGGCCCAGGCTTTGTGGTCTACGCCGGATCGAAGTGCACTTGACCGGAGTAGGTTCCGGCGACACCCGGGACTCCGTGGACCGTCCATGATCCGTGGAGGTTCGCCAGGCCGTCGGTGCCGCTCAGGATCACGAGCCTTCCTTCGAAGAACGTGGGGAACGTCCCCCGGGCCTCGATAAGGAGGACCAGAGAGCCCGAGACACCGTCCACGGTGCCCGCGAACGCGTGTCGGCCCTCCAGCGTGAAGTTTCCTGAGGCCTCGAGCCGGAGGGTCGATTCACCAATGGTGATCCCTTGCAGAGCTCCCGCATACGTGTCGTGCTCGGTCACGGTGTAGATCGTGATGTCACCCGCGATCCGAATCAACGCGAAGCCGGGGCTCCCGACGACGATTGTTCCGCTTACAGTCGATGGCGGCGTCGCGCCAACTGCGGGGAGCAGTAACACGAGCGGAACAAGCATTCCCAAGACACTCAACACTCTTCGATTCTTTCCGCGGCCAGACGTGTGGTTCATGGCGCTTCTGACCATGCTGGCGGAACTTGGCCGTGCGTTAGGCGCCGCTTTCGATTCCGGGAAGTGTTGCGATATTTGAACGAATCGGGCGGACTCAGAGCAATTACTCGAAGATCAGTTCCCGGAGGCCGGTCTTCTCGTTGAGCCGCCGGTTCAGGTGGATCGCGTCGAAGCGCGCGACGTGAATCTCGTTGACGACGGCGGTCTTCGCGCGGAAGAGATGCCCTCCGATGACCGCGTGATCCGGTCGGCCGGCAGCGACGTGCAGGTGCAACTTCGGGTCCCCACGCATCGCGATGCTCCCGTGGAGCGCGAGGAGTTCGTGACGTTCTCGGAACGCCGATCTCTCGTAACCGTTCGGCCCGAAGAACCCGATTTCGAAGTCTTGGATCATCCCGATTCCCCAGAGGACCGCGCCACTCTCGACGTCGTGCTTCCGGGCCGCGGCCTCGAGGCTTGGGACGAGATCCTCCCCATCCGACAGCTTGAGGAGGATCGTGTTCCCGTCCGGCCGCGTCTCCATCGGCTCACCGCGCCATGAGCGGCTCGGCCTTAATCTTGAACCGACGCTCGACCGCCTTCGCGAGGTCCTTCGCGCTGCTGAACGCGGTGTACACCTTCCTCGGCCGGCACGCCTCGATGAACGCCATCACGTCCTCGAAGTCCCCGTGGTCGCTCAGCGGGAACTGCGCGTCGAGGCCGTACCGCCGGGTATAGTCGAAGAAGGAGCACCACCCGCTCACGTACGCCGTCCGCAAACGGATCGATCCGAGCCACGAGACGCTGTCGTCGAGCGGGGGACGGAGCCATCCCGGTGGGAGGATGTACACGCGCGGATCGTTCCGCTCCGCCTCCGTGAGAGTGGACAGCCGCCGATATCGCAGTTTGATTCCATACCGCCCATAGAGGTCCGCGAGGTCGGCGATCTTGTCGGCGACCGCGACCTCGACGCCGAGTCGGTTCACGAGGGCGATCAGCTCCTGACTCTTACCGAACTCGTACCCGCCGAGGGCGACCGGTCCGTGGGCGAGTTCCATCTCGAGCCAGGTCAGCAGGTCGGCCTCCACGTCGTGCTTCGGTGGGAAGTTGTATCCCGGGCGGCCGTACGTCGCGTCGACGATCAGCTCCCGGACAAACTCGGGATGGGCCTTGCCACACGTCGCACCGCCTTCGGGATTGAAGTCGCCCGTATACAGGAGGTCATCGACGCGGACCATCGCCGAGCCGAACACATGCCCCGCGTCTTTCAGGACGACCCGGAAGCCGTTCACTTCGATCTCCTTGCCGTACGGGACCGCTTGGCCCGCCCCGCCGCGGCGCACCTTGAGGACCTCGACCGTCTGCGGCGTCATGATCCCGCCCGAGGTCAGGTGGTCCATGTGACCGTGGCTCACGACGCTGCCCGGCGTCTTCCGGGCGGGGTCCAGGATGACTTCCTTGAGCGCGTCCTGGACGAGGATGCCGCCCTCGTAGCGCACGCGCATCACGACCGCCTCGTGAAGACATAGCGGGTCGGCACGCGGCGTCGGAGGCCGGTCCAGTACTTGCACCGTTCGCATCGGTACCCGAGGGTCACGGTCCCGCCGTACACGGTCATGTTGCGCACTTTCTTCAGACGAGCCCCGCAGACGGGGCACTTGATAAGCGACCGCATCTTCTCCGTGTCGCGACAGCGGATCTCGAGGTCGACGAGGCCCGAGTCGATGGCGAGGACCCGGAGCCGCGGCTCCCCGACGCGGTACTTTTCGTCGCCTTTCAGGTCTTTCTCGACGAGCTGCTTGAGCCGTCGTTGGCTGTCGACCATCGGCCGCGTGCTGAACACCCGCACGAGCGAATCCCGTACCCGGTCGTCGCTGGGGATTCGGTACGACGGCATCGCCTCGCGGAAAGGAGCGTGGCCATACTAAGGTTTCCGGGAGGGACCGCGGCTCCCCGTGGTGAAGGAGGCAGTGCGCCCGTGTCGAGCCTCTGCGATTTCTCCCGTCGGCAATGCGATCGCGAAAAGCCCCGCAATCATGGACATCGCCCCGCTCGACATGATCGTCGGCGCCGCGACGAGCCGGTAGATCGTGGTGGGCGTGGTCACCCAGAGGAATCCATCCCGACCCATCTCGACATCCAAGATTGCCTCGGGGGCCGTCAGGAGGACCGTGTTGTTCACGACCGCCGTGCCGCTCGACGTGAGCTTCAGATCGCGGAGTCGGTGGTCGTTGTATGCGCCGAAGATTAGGTCGTTGCGGGACTGCGGCAGGAGGGAGCCGGTGAAGAACGCCGCGTTCGTCGGCGCAATCGTCGGCGTCCACCAGGCGATCGGCATCACGGGGCTCGGGCCGTCCTGGTTCGTGCTCTGGGGCGACGGTGGCGAGGGGCACGTCGCGGACGGCCCCCATCCGTAGTTGTTCCCCGCGGTCAGGAGATTCACTTCGTCGTTGCAGTTGGGTCCGTTCTCCGTGACGTACGCGCGGCCCGTGACGGGGTGCCACGTGAGTCCGAACATGTTCCGGTGGCCATACGTGTAGACGCGGTTCTCCCAGCTCAAACTGCCGTAGAAGGGATTGTCCGTTGCGGCGCTTCCGTCCGCGTTCATCCGGAGCACCTTGCCCAGGAGGCTCATATGATCCTGGGAGAGATTCGGATCCGCGTTCTCGCCGACGACGGCCCACAACTTTCCATCCGGGCCGAACGCGATGACGCCGCCGTTGTGGTTCGTCGCGCTGCTCAGGGGAGGCATCTGCAAGATCACGGAGACGGAGACGCCCGTGTCGCCGCTCGCCTGAATCCGCACGATCCGATTGTACGTCGAGGCGTTTGCGGCGTCGTTGTACGTTTGGTAGGCGTACACCCACGGGTTCGCGGGGAATCCCGGGTCGAGGGCGAGCCCGAGGAGACCTCGCTCCCCCGCGGTCGCCGTGTTCGACAAGGTGAAGAAGGGCGTCGGCAGCACGCTGCCGTTCTCGATGATGCGGATGGCGCCCGTGTTCCGTTCGGCATAGAACACGCGGCCATCCGAGGCGAAGGCCAGGGCGATGGGCCAAGCGAGGCCGGTCTGGACCGGCGAGAGGGTGACTGCGGGGTTGGGACCCGGGGGCGGCGTACCCGGACCTGTGAGGGAGTACCAGATGTACGCAACGCCGCCCACGATGAGAATCACCGCGATGAGGACGACGATGATCACAAGGCGGGTTCGCGGGATCATGGAAGCCGGAAGGCCGCGTTGGCTTAAAGGTACTTTTCCTACGAGCTCGCGCGGTCACTCCGCGAGCGCGACGAGTCGGATCGGCGAACCCGAGACTCCCTCGAGCTTCAGCGGCAGGGCGATGAGAAGGAAGCTCGAAGACCGGAGCGCCGCCAAGTTCGCCACGTTCTCGATGACCGGCACGTTCGCCCGGAGGAGCGTGTGGTGCGCCGGGTACCCGGCGTCATCTGGGCGGTCGATGTTCGCGGTGTCGATTCCGACGAGGCCGACACCCCAGTCGACGAGGACTTTCGCCGCAGCCTTCGTCACCCCGGGATTCTCGAAGAGATAGGCCGGCGAGCTGCGATGTCGTTCCCACCAGCCGGTCCGCAGGAGGACCGCATCCCCGTTCCGCACGGGATCCCGCAATCCCCGACGCGCGGATCGAAGATGCTCGGGCCGGATCGCCCCTTTTGCCGGGAGGCCACGGATGTCGAGGACGTGCCCGGAAGCGACGAACCGATCGATTGGCATTTCATCGAGCGTGCGGCCGCTCGGCTCGAAATGGAACGGCGCGTCGACATGAGTCCCCGTATGGGTGACCATGAACATCGATTCGGCAAGGAAGCCGTGGACCTCCCGGGTCGTCCATTGGGTGAACGTGGGCGGCGGGTACGCTGGGAACATGGGGGTCTTGGGGCCGATCGACTGGGAGAGATCGACGATGCGGGAGAACCGGGCCGACCGACTTCGCGGGGCGATGTGTCTCACCTGCCGCGGGACGGCTGCATGGGAACTTAGTGGTTTCCTCGGCAGGGAATCTTTTTGAGGGGATCCGACACAGGGGATCGCCATGCGATCGGACGACCTGGAACGGCTCACCTCCGAGATCATCACGTGCCGGAAGTGTCCGCGGCTCGTTCGATACCGCGAGTGGGTCGCTCGAACGAAGCGTGCGGCGTTCCGCGATTGGGAGTATTGGGGCCGGCCTGTCCCAGGATGGGGCGACCCCGAGGCGCGGCTCCTGATCGTCGGCCTCGCGCCTGCGGCCCACGGAGGCAACCGGACAGGGCGGGCCTTCACCGGGGACCGTAGCGGGGATTGGCTGTATCGGGCCTTGTACCGCGCGGAGTTCGCGAACCGGCCTAGCGCGATCTCCCGGGACGATGGCCTCGAGCTCCGAGATTGCTACATCGTTGCCGCCGTCCGATGCGCCCCGCCTGCGAACAAGCCGACCCGTATGGAGTTCGCGCGGTGCCAGCCGTATCTCGAGCGGGAAGCGATGCTCCTCCCGAACCTCCGGGTCGTCGTGGCGCTCGGCGGGGTCGCGATGGCGGCGTTCCTCAGAGCGTGGCGGTCGACGGGACACGCGGTTCCCACCCCGGCGCCAAAGTTCCGCCATGGGGCGATTTCGTCCCTGTTCCCCATCACCCTGATTGCGTCCTACCATCCGAGTCAGCGGAACACCCAGACGGGCCTGCTCAAGGAGGCGATGTTCGACAATGTTTTTCGATCCGCGCGGTACATTCTGGAGAAGGCCAGCGATTCCGGACGCCCTCCTTCGGTCGGTTAACCTTGTTTAAGGTTGATACTGAAGCCTTCTTGGTGCAAAAAGGCTTTACTGCTCCCGCGGCTCCCTGACCCGTGGCGGAGCCGCGCAAGGTCATCATCCTCGGCGCCGCGGGCCGGGATTTTCACAACTTCAACGTCATCTTCCGGAGCGATGCGTCGTTTCGCGTCGTTGCATTCACGGCCACGCAGATCCCGGGAATCGAGGGCCGCAAGTACCCCGCCTCCCTCGCGGGACCGCTCTACCCAGACGGCATCCCGATCTTCCCGGAAGAGGACCTTCCGCGTCTCATCGCGAAACACGGCATTCAGACGTGCCTCTTCGCATACTCCGACGTCGATTACGGCTATCTCGGCCATCGGATCGCCCTGGCAAATGCGGCCGGGGCGGACTTCCGGCTCCTCGGGGCACAGGAGACGATGCTGAAGGCCAAGGTGCCCGTCGTCGCGATCTGCGCGGTCCGGACCGGGAGCGGCAAGAGCCAGACGACGCGGCGCGTGGCCGGCATCTTGCGCGCGGCCGGGAAAACGGTCGTGGTGATTCGCCATCCGATGCCGTACGGCGACCTCGCCTCGCAGGCGGTCGAGCGATTCGCGACGTACGAGGATCTGGACAAGTACCAGACGACGATTGAGGAACGCGAAGAATACGAGCCTCACATCGACAAGGGCACGGTCGTCTACGCCGGCGTTGACTACGAGAAAATCCTGCGGCAGGCGGAGACCGAGGCCGAAATCCTCCTGTGGGATGGCGGGAACAACGACACCCCGTTCCTCAAGCCGGACCTCCTCCTGGTCGTCGCCGACCCGCTCCGACCGGGCCACGAGCTCTCGTACTACCCCGGCGAAACGAACGTCCGCATGGCGGATGTGGTCGTCGTCAACAAGGTCGATACTGCGACTCCGGAAAACGTGGAGATCGTGAAGCGCAACGTGCGTACCGTGAACCCGGACGTCGTCATCGTCGAGGCCGCTTCGCCGATCACGCCGGACGACACGGTACAGATTCGCGGGAAGCGGGTCCTCGCGATTGAGGACGGTCCGACCCTCACCCACGGCGGCATGGAATACGGCGCCGCCTACATCGCGGCGCAGCGGTTCGGTGCGGCGGAGATCGTGAGCGCCGTTAACCACGCGGTTGGATCGATCAAGGAGACGTACAAGAAGTACCCGAACTCCCGCAAGATCTTGCCCGCGATGGGCTACGGCCCGAAGCAGATCAAGGAGCTGGAGGAGACGATCGACGCGACGCCCTGCGACCTCGTCCTGAGCGGCACGCCGATCGATTTGAGCCGCGTCCTCAAGACGAAGAAGCCCGTGGTCCACGTGCGATACGAGCTCGACGAGATCGGCCACCCGAATCTCGAGGACGTGCTGAGGGACTGGGAGCTGATCTGAGAATCAGGTCCGGGCGCGGGCCCACGGAACCTTCGTCGGGTTGAGCCGATAGTAATCGTAGAGGATCGCGACGGCCAACGCCAGGACCAAGAGAACCCAGTCTGCGACGTTCGTCACGGAGAACAGGAAACCGGTCGCCGCTGCCGGGATTAAGACGATCGCCAGGAACAAGGCCCATACGACGCCTCGGACGAACGCGCGTCTTGGGTTGTATCCGAGTCGCTCGAGGATTTCCGGGACGACCACGAACGGGACGAGGATCGCCGCGAACGTGGCGGCAACGATCCAAACGGTCGTCGCGGTGTCCGCCATGGTCTGCCGTGAAACGGCCTCGAACCAGCAAAAGGTTTCGGTCGGCCTCCCCACCCCGGACCATGTCTTAAGCTCCGCTCGCGCTATCCTTCCGACGGAGCGGCGGCCCATGAAAATCGCGGTCATTGGGGCAGGCGAGATGGGCCACGGCATCGCGGAACTCGCGGCGCTCCACGGCCACGAAGTCCGGATGCGGGACATCAAGCCGGAGTACCTCGACCGCGGGATGGACCGAATCCGCTGGTCTCTCGACAAGCTCGTGTCAAAGAATCAGCTCCATCGGGCGCAGGCGGACGACGCGCTGCGGCGCATTCACGCAACGCTCGATGTCAAGGAGGCGTGCCTCGATGCGGACATCGCGATCGAGGCGGTCTTCGAAGACCCCGAACTCAAGAAGAAGGTCTTCCTCGAACTCGATGCCGCGGCCCCGAAGAAGACGATCCTCGCTTCGAACACGTCCGCGCTGCCGATCACCGGGCTGGCCCGCGCGACGAAGCGTCCCGAGAAAGTCGTCGGCATGCACTTCTTCAACCCGCCGATGCTCATGCAACTGGTCGAGGTCATCCGGGCCGACACGACGAGCGACGCGACGCTCCAAGCGGCCGTCGACCTCGCGACGTCCTTCGGAAAAACCGTCGTGGTCGTGAAGAAGGACGTTCCCGGATTCATCACGACGCGCGTCCTCGGGCCGTACTTCGAAGAGGCCGCGCGGATTCATGAGGAGGAGGGCGTCTCCATCGAGACGATCGACGCCGCGATGCGATTCCGCGCGGGCTTCCCGATGGGGCCTTTCGAGCTCGCGGACCAGGTCGGCGTGGACGTGCTGCACCACCTGATCATGAACGCAGGTCGGCCGATGCCGCGATCCGTGCAGGAGCTCGTCGACGCAAAAAAGGTGGGCCGTAAGGTCGGAGCTGGCTTTTACGAATACGGCGAGGGCCGCCCCAAACTCACGCCCGAAATGGGCCGGGCGTTCGATCCGCTCCGGATCCTCGCGCCGATGATCAACGAGGCGGCGGAACTGGTCGCGATGGACGTCGCGGGCCCCGCGGCAATCGACGAGGCGATGCGCCTCGGTACCGCCTTTCCCAAGGGCCCTCTCGCGACCGCGGATGATCTCGGGATTGATGTCGTTCTCGCGGCGCTGAAAAGCCGCAAGGGCCAGAAGCCCGCAACGCTTCTTTCGGAGATGGTGGCTCGCAGGGACATCGGGGTGAAGTCGGGGAAAGGATTCTACGATCACCGTTCGGGAGGTCCCACGACGACGTACAAGACGCTTCTCGTCATGCGAGATGCGGCGACGCACGTGGTGACGATCACGATCAACCGGCCGGACCGGCTCAATACGTTGACCCCGGACGTATTCGAGGAGCTCGACGCGGCGCTCACGGCCCTCGAGTCGGACGACGACGCGCGATGCCTTGTGCTGACCGGCGCCGGAGACCGCTCCTTCAGCGCCGGGGCCGACCTGACGTCGTTCGGCGACATCTCGAAGGCGTTCAAGGTGTGGCGTTTCTCGCGGCGGTCCGAGGAGGTCATGAGCCGCCTCGCGAATTTCCCGAAGCCGACGATCGCCGCCATCAACGGACATTGTTTCGGCGGTGGCCTCGAGGTTGCGCTCGCCTGCGACTTCCGGATTGCCGCGAGCCGGGCAAAGCTTGGACAGACCGAGGTGAACCTGGGGCTCGTCCCCGGGGCGGGTGGGACTCAGAGGCTTGTGCGCGCCTTGGGTCAAGCGAGGGCGAAAGAACTCGTCTTCCTCGGGTCCCGACTCACCGCGGAGGAGGCGGCGGCGATCGGCCTCGTCACCAAGGCGGTGACGAACGAGGCTTTTGCCGCGGAAGTTCGTTCGTTCGCGGAAAAACTTGCGAAGCAGGCCCCGATCGCGATTCGTCTGGCGAAAGCCCTCCTGAACCGAAGCGACATGCCGATCGATGCGGCGCTCGAGATGGAGGCGATGGCGTTCGGCCTCGTCTCCTCGACCGAAGACATCTACGAAGGCCTCCAGGCCTTCATGGAAAAGCGGGAGCCGAAGTTCAAGGGCGAGTGAATTCGGTTATGCCCAGTTGGGCATAATCTGCGGATCACTTCGCGATCACGTTCTTCTTTGCAAACGCGCCGATCTGCCGCGAAGAGTATCCCAGCGACCTCAGGATTGCTTCCGTATCCTGGCCTTTTGTCGGGACGCGCGCGGGGTTTCGTATCTGCGTTGCCGTGTGTTTCGCCGGGTGGGAGATGACCTGAAGTTTGCCCACTCCCGGCACGTCGACCACGGGTAGGAGGCCGCGGGCTTTCACTTGCGGGTCCTTCACGACCTCGGTCATCCGCCGTACGCCCGCGATGGGAAGTGCCTCGGCGAAGAACATCGACTCCCATTCGGCGAGCGTCCGTTCTCGAAATCTCGCCGCGAGGGTTTCCGCAACGGCGCCTCGATCCGCGGCCTCGACGAACTGTTTTCCGGAGAGCTCCGGTGCCCCGATGAGTTCGCACATCCGCTCCCAGAACTTCGGCTCCACGGCGGCGACGGAGAGCCATCCGCCATCCTTCGTCTCGTAAAGGCTGTAGAACGGGAAGGTCCCGGTGATGAGGGTCTCTCCCGCCACCGGTTCTTCCCCCGTCGCGAAGAATCGCGCGAGGCCGAGGACGAGCAGCGTCACCGCGGTGTCGTAGATCGCGACGTCGATGAACTCGCCGCGGCCGGTCCGGTCGCGGGTGCGGAGCGAGGCGAGGATCGCCAACGCCGCGTTGAAGCCGCCCGCCAAGTCCGCGACCGGCACGCTGGGGATTGCGGGCCGTCGTTCCTCCCGGTTCCGCGAGACCGACAGGATGCCCGCGAGCGCTTCAAAGTTGATGTCGTGCCCGGGGAGGTCTTTGTACGGACCGTTCTGGCCGAACCCGGAGAACGAACAATAGATCAGCTTCGGGTTCAACATCGCGAGGGCGTCGTAGTCCGCGCCGAGACGCGCCATGACCCCGGGCCGGAATTGCTCCACGAGGATGTCCGCGTGGCCCGCGAGCTTCCGGAGGATCTCCTGACCCTCGGCGGTCTTCAAGTCGACCGCAAGGGAACGCTTGCCGCGATTCACCATCACGAACGGATAGGAGACATCGCGGATGATCGGAGGGACGGATCGCATGTAGTCGCCGAGTTTCGGGTCTTCGATCTTGATCACGTCCGCGCCGAGGTTCGCGAGGAGCTGCGTGCAAAACGGTCCCGGAAGGAGCCGCGTGAAGTCGAGGACGACGATCCCTTCGAGGGGCGCGGGCATCGGCCGTGGAACCCGCGGCGTGGGTATCAATCTTCGGGCAGAGTGGCGAACCTTCTTATCTCGCGCGCCCCTTGATGCCGGTTGGGAAGGCAATGCCCGAAGCTGTCATTGTCGGAGCCGTGCGGACCCCCATCGGACGGCGCGGAGGGTCCCTGAAAGACTGGCGGCCGGACGACTTGGCGGCCTTCATCTTGCGGGGTCTCGCGGACCGCACGGGGATCGAGCCGAAGATCGTCGGCGACGTCGTCTTGGGCTGCGTCACCCAGGTCGACGAGCAGGGGATGAACATCGCCCGCTTGGCGCCGCTCATCGCCGGATTCCCGGAATCGGTACCCGGCACGAGCGTGAACCGGATGTGCGCCTCCGGGCTGCAGGCGTTCAACTTCGCCGCGATGGAAGTTATGACGGGACAGAACGACGTCGTGATTGCAGGCGGCGTCGAGTCGATGTCCCGCGTGCCGCTTGGATCGGACGGCGGCGCGTTGAGCCCGAAACTCCTGGAGAAGTACGAGATCGTCCAGCAGGGGATCTCCGCGGATCTCGTCGCGGACAAGTACAAGATTACCCGGGAACAGATGGACGAGTTCTCCCTCTGGTCTCACCGCAAGGCGATCCGGGCGATCGACGAAGGCCGTTTCAAGAAAGAGATCGAGCCCGTCCCCGTGTTCGACGAGAACGGCAACAAGCGAATGTTCGACACGGACGAGCACCCGCGTCGCAGCACGTCGCTCGAGAAGCTCGCGTCCCTCCCTCCTGCCTTCAAGCCCGACGGCCGGATCACCGCGGGCAATTCGAGTGGGATCAACGACGGGGCGTGCGCACTCCTCGTGACGAGTCCGGAGAAGGCGAAGGAGCTGAGACTCGAGCCGCGGGCGCGCCTCGTGTCGACCGGCGTCGTGGGGACGAACCCGACGATCATGCTCGACGGCACGATCCCCGCGATCCGGAAGGCGCTCGCCCGTGCGGACCTCCGGCCGGACGATATCGACATCTGGGAAGTCAACGAGGCGTTCGCATCCGTCCCGCTTGCCACCCGCGAAACGATCGGTTTCGATGACGCGAAGTTGAACGTCAACGGCGGGGCGATTGCCCTGGGTCATCCCCTCGGGATGAGCGGCGCCCGACTCGTGACGACGATGCTCCATGAGATGGAGCGGCAAGATCTTCGCTACGGTCTCGCGACGCTCTGCATCGGGTTCGGCATGGGCCTCGCGACGATCCTCGAGCGCCCGTCGTGAGGGGCAGGCCCTTCAATCCGCGCCGCATCCGTCTCGCTCTCGGAGTATTTTCGGATGTAGGAATCCGTTTTCCCCTCGAGTGGTCAAGCAAAACTGAGTTCGATGACCCGCTCGTCGATGATGAAGAGGTCGACGGCGTTCACGGAGAGGACCGCGTTGTTCCCCGAAACTCCTGAGGAGGTCAGGGCACCGGTCTTTCGGAACGTCTGGTCAAACCAGATCGCCCACGCCGCCGCGGTGGGGCTTTGAATCGTCAACTTGACGCCCGTGTACCAGTCCTGCCATTGGCTGAGCTGGCACGCGACCCGGCGGACCAGGTCTTCCGTAGACGTCGCCAACCAGCGTTGCATTTGTCCTCTCGTCACTTGGTCCTCGGCCGCGACGATCGAGGCGGACAGTTGGTTTTGCGCGCTGTCCACGTTGAACTTCGCGGGGGTCAGCTTGCTGGCGGTCAGGTTCGCCTGCGCCCAATTCATCCGCGCCTGCGCCGCCAAGATCGGATCCGTGACGGCCTTCACCCCGGCGGCAGTCGCGGCGCCCTGGGTGCCCCAGTACTTCACGTAGTCGGAGATGTTGCCTGAGTCGGAGGCCTGTTGCGGGAGATCGGTCCGGATGATCACTTGACTATCCGAGGTCTGCGAAAGGAACCGCGCCGTGACGAACTGATAGTCCGTCCCGGTCGCCTCGAAGGCAGGTCCCGTGAAGGTGAGGAGCGTGACTTGGAGGGTGCCTGCGCCGTACGCCCGCGTCGCGTACGAGACCGGCATCCCTTGCTGGACCACGATGCCCACGGGCTGGGCCACCGTCACGCCACCGGCTTCGAGCCGCACCGTCTGCGGCGGGTATTGGCGGCTCGCGAGGTTCAGGCTCAGGGACCCGCTCACCGAGCTCGCGGCCGCAACCGTGCCGCAGGAGACCGTGCCTCGGTAGTGCATGCTGATTTCGAAATAGATCCAGCGGATCGACTCCGGCGTCGGAGCGGCGAAGTACGTGCCACCCGTCGTCTGCGCGATGGTCGTGAGGAGAGTCGCGTCCGCGCCCGATCCGAGCCCGATCGTGTAGATCGTGATGTTGTTCGCCTTGGCCCGCCCGGCCTGTAGAAGGGCTAGGGTGTCGCCGCCTGCTTTGTTCGGGCAGCACGTGTTGAAGCCGTCCGTCAGGAGGATGATGACCCAGGCCCGGTTCGGGAGTCCGTAGGTGATCAGCTCATCGTTCGAGACCTGGATCGCGGCCCCGAAATTCGTGGTCCCGGCCGCGTCGATCGTGTCGAGATCGGCCTGGGCCCCGCTGTAGTCTGGGACCCCGTTATTGTAGGTGTTGTACAGGTGATGCGCGGGTCCGCCAACGTTCGCGCGGGTGAGCCGGGCGACGCTGTCGAAGTCCACGCTCGCGACGCGGTCCGGCCGGCTAAGACGGCCAATGTACTCCTTCGCCCCCGAGATGCGGAGGCGGTTCGGGTCGTTCTGGTTCATCGACCCGGAGCTGTCGATGGCCAAGATGATGTCCTGGTCGACTTTCGAAACACGACTGTCGTGGATCGTCGGCACGTAGGAC
>WNFB01001157.1_pt1 | contig 45854 bp, 44 predicted proteins | sample 5400501 | NCBI WGS metagenome assembly WNFB01 (sample SAMN13153341, study PRJNA577476) | soil metagenome | isolation source: 200 cm saprolite under Douglas fir tree site 2 hole 1 | place: USA:California | collected 2015-04-18 | reverse complement strand
AGCTTCAGAGGAACAGCGATTCGCGTTCTGTTCAGGGCAAGGCCAAGGTCGGAGGCGAAGGAGTGAGCGCTCCACCGCGCCCCCTGGTACCCGCAAGGGGTACCACTACATCTCCAGTGCGGCGACCTCCAAAATGTAGTGGTGCCCCTTGCGGGTACCAGGGGTGGGGTGCGTACAACTTTCTCCTGCTTGCCTCGTACATACTTCAGAATATGTAATAAAAACTATACCATCTATATAAAATTGCTGACGTGGTTAGGAGGTACAACCACACTAAACCGTGGTCAAGGGCTAAAAACCATGAAAATCACGCTCCATTCATCAGGCCACCGCCACTTAATGTGGCTGTACCGGTTAGGAAGTTATATAGCCCAATTGTCATGGATACAACTATATGCTATAGTGAGATAAAAATGACGCCAAAGAAAGTCATTGGAGCGGGGGAAAGTACCTATGCGACTCAAACTGATTGCTGCTGATAAAACTGATACAGGAAAACAACGAGATCAAAACGAAGACTCGGCTTACAGGCATATCGAATCCTCGGATGGAGGGGACCGTGGCCTCTTTATTGTCGCCGACGGTATGGGTGGCTACCAGGCGGGCGAAGTAGCCAGTAAGCTTGCTGTGCAGAGGATCAGTGAAGGGCTGCGTAGCTTTTTTGCGCCTGTGTATGACCAACCGACCATCAAGTTGTCAGTAGAAGAAGTAGGGGATCCAACAGTCAAGATGACACCAGAGGAACTAGGGATTCCAACAGACAAGATCAAATCAACGAAAAGCTCGAAATCACAGAAGACACACAAGCTCCCCGATACCCCAATGACGCTCAGCGTAGAGAATCAATTGATCGAGGCGATCAAAGAAGCCAATAAGGCCATTCTCCGCTATGGAGAACAGCACTCCGGCAGTCGCGGACTCGGATGCACCGTCACTACCGCATTGATACACAACGACAAAGCCTACATCGCCAATATTGGGGATAGTCGCACCTACTTGCTGCGCAAGGGTGAACTGAAACCCCTCACGAAGGATCACTCGCTGGTGGCGCGTCTGGTAGAAGCGAAGCAGATCGAACCCGAAGATGTCTACTCGCATCCACAACGCAACTTGATCTACCGTTCGCTGGGTGCCGGGCATAAGAATATCGACGTGGATGTCTTCCATGTGGACCTGCTCGCCGGTGATACTCTGCTCCTCTGCTCCGACGGCCTCTGGGAGATGGTGAGGCATGAAGACCTGAAGAAGGCGCTCAGCGCACCAAGCAGTCCTCAGAAAATCTGTGATACATTGATTGACCTGGCCAATGCTAATGGCGGCGAAGATAATATCACCGCTATAGTGGTCCATGTCAGCACCCAGTAGAAAAGCTTGGAGAAGACAGCGGTATGGCTCTCCCACTCGGTACCGTACTCGATGGAAAATTTAAGATCGTACAAATTCTTGGCGAAGGTGGTATGGGCACTGTCTATAAAGTGGAACAAGTTGGGAAACCGGGCTACTTTCGTGCGGTAAAAGAACTACTCATTCCTCTTAACACTAGCCCAGAAGATCGCAAAACCGCCATTGAACGCTTCGACAAAGAGATTGACATGCTCTTTAATCTCAAGCATCCGCGAATTCCTTCGCTGATCCTGAGCTTCCAGGAACGTGGCAACTATTACTTTGTGATGGAGTTTGTCCCCGGACGGAGCCTGGAAAAAATACTCGAAGACAACAAAGGCCCGCTGGATGAGGAGAAGGTGATTCACTGGATGATGCGGGTGTGTGAAGCATTAAGCTACATTCACTCGCGCACGCCTCCCATTATCCTGCGTGACCTGAAGCCAGGTAACATCATGGTAACACCCGATGGCGATGTACAACTGATCGACTTCGGCATTGCGCGCAGGTTTGATCCCAATAAGCGTACCAATACGGAGAACCTGGGGACTATCTCCTATGCGTCCCCGGAGCACCTTGGCTCGATCACCTCGCCAGGCCAGCGTCGCAGTGCCCAGAACCCGGGTAGATTGGTGCAAACCGATGCTCGCTCGGATATCTATTCCCTGGGCGCTACGATGTATCACCTGCTGACCAATTATGAGCCAGACCCGATCCAGACCCCTGCAGTAGGCAGTATCCGCGCAAAGAACCCCCGACTCCGAACTGTACAGATAGGCACGACGGTCGTCTGCCCCATAGAGCAGGTTATTATTAAGGCCATGCAGCAGGACCCGGCGCATCGCTTTCAGAATGCTGAAGCCATGCGCATGGCGTTGCAGCACTGTTTACCCAACACGACTCCTGCAACCACGATACAAATACCGGCTGTTTCAGCTTCACCCAATGCCACCATTGTGGTACCGAGTGGATTGATCTGCCCTAAATGTGGCTTTCAGAATCGTCCTGGAGCAAAATTCTGCAAGCGCGATGGTCAACCGCTGACACGGGGAGCAACGCCGCCGCCACCGCAAGTACGCGCACAAGCCATTGCTCGTTCACCTATTCGGGCCAAGCCGATCCAGCAACCTCTACAAGCTAGACCTGTTGCTACCGTTGGTACCTCATCGCCAGGCAATCCCGATGGGGCGTATCGACTGGGTCTACAGCAACTCAATAACAAAAACTATATCGAGGCGATCAATCAGTTCAAGGTAGCACAGGCACGCAGCCAGTCATCCTATGATGTTTTGTACAACCTTGGTCGCGCCTACCGTCAATATGGGCAATCGGTGAAAGACAAGGATAACAAGCTGTTCACTGACAACCTGACCCTGGCCGCCGAGCAGTTTGAGCGAGCCACGAAAGTCAAGCCAGATGCTCTGGATGCCTTTTTTCAGCTGGGCATGTGCTACCATGACCTGGGGCTCTATCCTCAATCAACCGCGGCCTTCCAGAAGGCTCTGCAGTTAGCACCGAGAGACCCTGCTATCTACTACCAGCTTGGTATGGTGGCGATGGAACAGAGCTACAAACGTGAGGCCGAGGCCTATTTCCTGGAGGGCCTCAAGATCAATCCCGATCACGCGCTGATCTTAATTGCGCTCGGGCGTCTCTACCTGGAGATGAATCAAACACAGTCGGCCATCAGCGTACTTCGCCAGGCCACACAGCGCGATCCAATGCTGGCGGAAGGCTGGTACCGGCTAGGCTGCGCACACATGAAGGAACGAAAGTGGCAATTGGCGCTCAATGTACTCAACGAAGCGCTCCAGCAGGGCCTTGACACGGCTGAAGTCTATAGGGCCTTGACTTCGTGTTACTTGAAAATCAACAAGAAGGCCGATGCCCGAAAAATGCTACAGGAGGCTCTTCAGCGTGACCCAACCAACACCGAGGCACTCCGAATGCAAAAACAACTCTAGAGGCACCTCTTGTGGGTGCTCTCGTTCATTCAAATACTGGGCGGTCACCAGGACCGCCCCTACGTAAGGAGGGCAGGTATGCTCTGTCCGTCATGTAATGCATCGAATCGCGATGACGCGAAATTCTGTAAAAGTTGTGGTCTTTCATTCCCAAAGGTCTCTACAGCCAATAATCAAGCTGGGGTGGAGTCTCAAGATGTGGAAGTTTCTCCAGAGTCGGCCGTGGTGGCGACCGCCAACCCGGCTCCTGCGGCTCCAGAGGTGAACCACGAGGAAGAGAATACACGAGACTCTGACGTCGAGCCAACACTGATTCTTACTCCTGAACAGAAGATGAACTATATCAGTCGTCGCTGGCAGCGAGAAGAAGAGCAATACCACATGCAGGCTGCGACTGATATCGCCGATGCGCCTACTCTCGTCTCTACATCTGCGCCAACGCCTGTGCAAGCACCAGTTGAGCACGAGCAGGAGCTAGAAATTCCAACCGTGCCAATGTCTCCTTCATCAAGTGACAATGAAGCTATCGCTCCCCCGCCACTACCGTTGGCTCCTACAGAGATGGAGCCGACAACGGCCGTAAACGAGCATACAGAGGAAGCAGTAGCTATGACAACACCAACAGAGGGAACAGACACAGTGACAAATAAGTCATCCGATCAGCCTGATCAGCCCGATCAAGCTGAGCAACCAGATCAAGCCGAACAGCCCAATCAGACGGAACAAGCAGGTAATTTTTCGGCGCTGGCAGTCGGCACGACTGTCGCGGGACGATATGAGATCAACCAGGTAGTGAGTACGAGCGAACAAGAAAATATCTACCAGGTGACCGACCACCAGGGATACCAGCGCTGCTGGAACTGTGGCTCTGAGCAGAACGCTCAGGGTGATGAATTTTGTATGAACTGCGGTGCAGGTCTGCTCAATGCCTCCTATATAATGCATGAGTACTCGCCGTCGTCCAGTACCGGAGCCGATGCCCATGTGCTCCACGGGACTATTGTCAACACCTTTATGGAGCAGGGGCGCACCTATATGCTAGAGCAGCCCCAGGCAGCACAAAATAACTTCCCCAACGGCGTGCATCTACTAGCGGCATCTCATTCAGATGCCGGTGATGTGCGGCGGAGCGAACCAAATGAAGATAGTACTCTTGTTTTAATGCTCCAGCGTATACACGAATCCAATGCACAACCATCAGGGGTGTTCATTGTTGCCGATGGCCTGGGAGGCCATGACAACGGCCAGGTCGCCAGCCGAATGACTATCGCCATCATTGCAGAGCGCATCCTGCGCGAGTTGCTTGCAGAACCTCTGCTCGCTGAAAAAGGGGGAGAAGCCCCCAAGCAGTTCGATGAAGATGGATTAGTAACACTCCTGCGTGGTGCAGTCGAGGATGCTAACACAGCAATCTGCCATGTGAACGAACACGACAAAACCGATATGGGTTCGACCATCACGGGTTTTATGGTGGTCGGGGACCATGCGTATATTCTTAATGTAGGAGACAGTCGTACCTATATGTCGCGTGGTGGACAGCTCTACAAATTGACCAATGATCATTCGCTGGTAGAGCAACTGGTGGCAGGAGGCCTGATCGAGCCAGATGATGTCTACACGCATCCACAGCGCAGTCAGATTTTCCGTAGCCTGGGCGACAAACTGAATGTACAGGTCGACATCTTCAAGCAGCAATTGCTTCCAGGCGATATTATTCTGAGCTGTTCTGACGGCTTGTGGGAGATGGTACGCAACCCGCAGATTGAAAGCATATTGAATGCAGCACCCGACCCACAAACAGCCTGCTATCAGTTAGTTGAAACGGCTAATGCCAACGGTGGCGAAGACAATGTGAGTGTGGTTCTGGTCTTCGTGCACTGATATGGTATACTAAGGCCAGCCTAACGTGAAAGGAGCTTATAGATTATGCCTGGTGAGGTAACACTGACACATCAAGTAGGGAAAGACTTCATGCCCGTCACTGGTGGAAGCCAGGTCGCCTACGTATTATTGGAAGCCAAACCCACCGAAATGATGGCACAGGTACGCATGCCCCTGAATTTTGCACTCGTGCTTGACCACTCTGGTTCTATGAAGGGTGCCAAACTCAACAATGTCAAAGAGGCCGTCAAGATGGTGCTCGATCGCCTGGAGCCGAGCGATTACGTCTCTGTGGTGATCTTCGATGATACATCTCAGGTCATCATTCCCTCTATGCCCGCTAATGATCCTATCGGTATGAAGGCTGCCATTGATCGTATCCGCGATGCCGGGGGCACGGCGATGTCGTTAGGCATGATCCAAGGGCTTAACGAGTTACGCCGCTGGAATATCCCCAACGCCATCAATCGCATGATCTTGCTCACTGATGGTGTGACCTATGGCGACTCAGACCGTTGCCGCCAACTGGCTAGAGACGCCAGAGCTGCCAGCATCTCTATCTACCCACTGGGCATCGGAGCAGACTGGGATGAAAGCTTGCTGGATGATGTGGGAGAACTGAGTGGCGGTATGCCTGCTGAGTTTATCAGGAATCCAGGTGATGCCTTGACTGTCTTCCAGCAGCAGTTACAGAGTGCTGTAGCCGTAGCTGTACGTAATGCGACATTAATGTTACGCCTTCCGGCGGGAGTTGCGCCTAAAAAAGCAGTCAAAGTGTTGCCCATCATCAGCGACCTTGGTCAATCCGTGCTCCAGGACCGCCAGATCCTTGTCCCACTGGGCGACCTGGAGAAAGACAGCGCGCAGTCAGTACTGGTAGAATTGATGATAGACCCGCGTCCGGCAGGTCTGTTCCGCATCGCTCAGGCCGAACTCAGCTACGATGTGCCTATCGCTAACCTGATAGGTGAGCGCATACGCGATGATATCAAGGTAACCTTTACCAATGATGTGAGTGAGTCTGCACAAGTGAATGCCTACGTGATGAACTTTGCCGAAAAGGCCAATGCGCATCGTCTGGTGACCCGCGTCTTGGATGAATATAAGCGCACCGGCAAAGCGACAACACGCCTGGCACCAAGTGTGACCCGCGTCCTTGACGACGAGACCCGCGCCGCCCTCGAGCAGATCAATCAGGGTCAGCAGATCTCGCAAGAGCAGGTAAAATCGATTGGCAACAAGACGCGCAAACTGACACAGCGCCTGGACGACATCGCCCCGTAGGGGCCCTTCGTTACCTGCCCCCCAGGCAGGATTCCCCGCTTTATCGTGGGATAGCTTGCGGAGCGCGTTTCAATGCTTCAGCCTCACGAGAGGGTTACAAAGTACCGTTTTCGGTTTTCAAAGTTAGTGGGTCAAGAACACAGTGATTGTGAGTACGTTACTTAGGAGGACATAGTATCATGCCAGTATATTGTTCGTTACATCATGAGAATCCCGATGGATCCGCCTTTTGCGATGAGTGTGGTGAGCCCCTGGCAGGTGCAGCACCAGTCGCGGCGGCACCCGCTGCATCCGTTCCACCAGCGCCAGCCCCTGCGGCAGCCCCAATTACCGGTGGCCAGGCATGCCCATCGTGTGGCACAATCAATCCCCCAGGGGAGGCCTTCTGCTCCAACTGTGGTGTCAGCCTGATGGGCGCACCTGCTGCTGCGACAGTGACACCTTCGCCAGCAACTCCTGACGTGACGGCTGCTCCCGCCCCTGCGGCTGCTCCCACTATGGCTCCAGCAGGATTGAATGCACGGCTAATCGTTGAAGCAGACAATCAAGAGTTTGACCTGAGTGGAAAAGATAATATTATCATTGGCCGCGAGGATGCCGTCAGCAACATTTTTCCCGATGTGGACCTGACTCCTCATGGTGGAGAAGAAGGCGGCGTGTCGCGCATGCATGCTCGCATCTTTGTCGAGAATGGCCAGTACATGCTCGAGGATGAGAATAGCACCAATTTCACGTTCCTCAATCGTCAGAGGCTTGCCGGTAAGACGCCGACACCTTTGCACGACAACGATGAGATCAAACTTGGTCGTGTGCTCCTGCGTTTCAAAACGTCCTGAAGGCATGCCCTTTTCTACCGGTAGCGTATCCTTTGTTAAGGGTTGATTCCGCACAGCAGGATTGTAAGCTCAATTCTGGATCAGAAAAACTGTACCCTTGAGAAAGATACGCTACCTTTCCACCAGGAGAATTGACAATCTGTAGAGAGAACCGCTATAATCTACCGGTAACGTAGCGTGAGGGTCCCTGCCTTCAGCCATGGGAGTGAAAGTGCTGCATGTCCGATTTTTCTTTTCTGTGATAGAATAGTTCTGAATACGGATGCTCTTCTCGTGCAGAGAGGTTTGAAGTACCATCTGCATGAGCATTGCGGCTCTTTGACAATTTAGATAATGGGTTGCAAGGCGTAGGGCCTTGCGTAAAATCTGAACCGCCCAAGAGAGAAACCTGTACGGGCTGGGGCGCAGCCTTCGGGGACGGTCACGAAAACCGAATGAACCGAGAAGCCCCTGAGTTCGCTCATGGGGAGTCGTCACAGGAAAACCAAGTGGAAGAAGGACATTTTCATGAAACGTACCTGGCAACCCAAGCGTATTCCGCGCAAACGTGAACATGGTTTTATGAAGCGCATGGCAACCCGCAATGGTCGTCGAGTTCTCAGGGCTCGTCGCGCCAAAGGGCGCTGGAAGCTCACCATTTAAGACGATTGTGGCTCTCAACCGTGCGTTACGTCTGCGAAAAAGTAATGAGTTTCAGCGTGTTTTGCAGCAGGGGCGTAGTATTACGTCCCGGCTGCTCATCCTTTCGTGGATACCAAATGATGTAGGGAGATTGCGTATTGGCTTGGTGGTCAGTAAACGTATCTCAAAACAGGCTGTAGAACGTAATCATATTAAACGCTTACTCAGCGAAGCAATACGTCCTGTTCTGCATGTTCTTCCCACCGGATGGGATATCGTGTTTCGTGCAAGGAACCAGGCTATCGCGGCTGATGTACATATGTTTGAAAAGGACATTGCTACTCTGTTGCGCCGGGCGGGACTGCTCGCATCGCCGGTAGCCGACCAAAACAGGGAGTTGGACAACCAACAGGGGATGTGATGGCCTGAATAAATAGAGGACATCGACGGTGAAATACATCGCACTTTTTCTGATTCGTCTTTATCAAAACACGCTGTCGGTCGTTCTACCTTCGTCGTGTCGATTCACCCCCTCGTGCTCACAATTCGGGTATGAGGCCATTCAACGTTTTGGCTTTTTCCGTGGAGGATGGATGACCATCAAGCGTATTGGACGCTGTCATCCCTTTTATCGCGGCAATCTCTACGATCCGGTCCCAGAACGCTTGGGTGACTAGATCGAGGGGAAGACAGGAGAAACCCCGTGCAGATATTCAGTCCAATATTAGGTCCAATAGGCTACCTCTTTGAAGTAATCTTTACCTATCCCATTTTTAATGTGTTGATGTTGCTCTATCACCTGTTTGGTGATTTTGCCCTATCGATCATCGTGATGACCCTCCTCATCCGCCTGGTCCTCTACCCACTGACATTGCAACAGCTCAAATCGTCCAAGGCCACACAAGCGATCCAACCGCAAATGGCTGAGATACGCAAGAAGTATGCCAAAGACCCAAGAAAGCAGCAAGAGGAGATATCGGCGCTCTATAAGGCTTCCGGCGTTAACCCACTAGCAGGATGTCTCCCCCTGCTGATCCAGTTACCTGTCCTCTATGGCTTGTTCTATGCGTTGAACACGGTGCTAAGAAATCCTGTGCTGCATAATAAAGCAGGCACCGGCATCAACGATCTCATTTATCCGTTTCTGCCGCACTTTGCAAAATTACCAGACCTCAGTCTCAACTGGTTCACGTTCATCAATCCAGCCTGGCACATCTCATTGGGAGCACCCGATCCCACGCACATTTTACCGATTGTGGCCGGTCTTATGACCTTTATCCAGTTGCGCATGTCACAACCCAAGACCTCCTCTGGCCCCAAAGATGCCATGACACAACAGATGCAGATGATGCAGTTCCTCATGCCGGCTATCACCATCTTCATTGGTTGGGGCCTGGCGGCTGGCCTGGCGGTCTACTGGACCACCACTTCGCTTTTCAGTGCCGTCCAGCAGTACTTTGTCACCGGCTGGGGCCAACTCCTTAACCCAATAAATCTCGGTGCCATCCTGGGTGGGAGTGGCAACTCAAGCACCGGCACAAGCAGTAAGAGCAACACCACTGGCAGCAAGAAGACCTACAACGGTGATCAGCGCAAAGAAAGTCAACTCTTGCGCAAGGCGGATGAGCCAGAGGCTGAGGTCGTAACAAGCGATGGTCCCGTAGGGCGCAACCTACGCACAACTTCGCATGGAAATGGCTCCTCATCAAGCCGACGACGTCCTCGTGGTGCTAGCTCATCAGCCCGTCGTCGTGGCAACGCCTCGAATAGATCGCGTCGCTAATGCTCATATGGAAGTCTTCATTTTTTCTGCGCCAGGTTGACTTCGTATGTAGTCCCCCGATTTATCGCGGGGAAGGAGAAAGAAAACAGTGGAAAGCATAGAGGCTAGTGGCAAAAGTGTTGATGAGGCCGTCAAACAGGCTCTTGCACGCCTGGGTAAGCGCCGTGACGAAGTAGAGATCACGGTCCTACAAGAACCATCTCGTGGGACGTTTGGTCTGGGCAGCAAGGATGCCCGCGTGCGTGTCACTGCGCGCTCTGGCAACGTCAGCGCCAGCGCCGTCATCACCCCTGAATTGGCCGATGCCATCCTTGGCCCTGAAGGCGACTTTCCAGAAGAAGAAGTCTACGCCGAGGACGAAGACGAGTTCGAGGATGACGAGTTCGACGAAGAAGAACTGGAGGAAGAGGGCGAGATGGAAGGAGTGGGGGCAACACCGTTTTTCCCAACTCCTGTTGGCTCTGTACTAGCACCTGCGCAAATAGCTGACCTGACTGAGGTCAGCGCGGTCGGTGGCGAGATGCTAGATGTTGAGAAGCCAAGCAGCGAGGATATCGACGTTACCGTCGATGTGTTACAACATATTTTGCAATATATGAATATTCGCGCAACTGTTCAGGTGCGCTCCACCGATCCACTCACGCTCAATATCCAGGGCATCAACGAAAACCTGGGGTTGCTCATTGGCCGTAGAGGTGAGACGCTCTCAGCACTACAGCTCCTCGTTAGCCTGATTGTCGGGCATCGTACCAAGCACCGTATGCGCATCATTGTGGATGCTGAAAATTATCGCGAGCGCCGCGAGGAGAACCTGCGCTCGCTTGCGTTGCGTGTGGCACAGCAAGTACGCAACTATCGTCGTTCTATCGCCCTCGAGGCCATGCCTCCACATGAGCGGCGTATCGTCCACATTGCCCTATCTGACAGCAAGGACATCAGTACGGAGAGCATTGGCGAAGGTGAGGCCCGACGTGTCGTCATTTCCCTGAAACGTCCTGGTCGCTAGTATTGTGTGAATGGAGAATCCATGCGTTCTATTCTCCAACCCGTTCAAGGTGGTGGTATACCCAGCTTCCTCACCATCGGCCATGTGACACGCGATGTGCACCCTGATGGTTCTTTTTCGCTTGGCGGTACAGTAACTTTTGCTGCCCTGACCGCCTACCGTTTAGGATTAGTGGCGGGCGTCGTTACCTGTGCTGATGCACAACTCATCACTGAACTGCCTGGCCGTTTACCGGGCATAGGCCTGGCCGTACGACAATCGACGGCAACAACCACCTTTGCCAACCGCTACCACGAGGGCTTTCGTACGCAATACCTGCATGCCAGGGCAGAGCAAGTGCAGGTTGAGGATATTCCTGAATCCTGGCGCGCCGCACCGGTTGTCCTGCTTGGGCCACTCGCCCAAGAACTGACCTCTGAATTTGTGACGCTGTTCCCGCGCCGCCAGGGAGTGATTGTCGCGGCCACTCCACAAGGTTGGCTGCGTCGCTGGGACGACGATGGACGCGTCTGGCCGACCCCCTGGAGTGCTGCGGAGCAGGTATTACCTCATCTCGATGTACTCGTTCTCAGCCACGACGACCTCCTCCCCTTCGCCGATGGCAACCGTAAAGAAGCCGATGCTATGCTGGCGCGTTGGAGCATGCATATACCCCTGCTCGTGGCCACCGATGGACGATACGGCGCGACGCTCTTCCAGCGTGGTCTCACTGAGCACTTTCCCGCATATTTCATCACCGAAGTAGACCCCACGGGCGCGGGAGATGTCTTCGCCGCCGCCTTCCTCTTCAATCTGCACAAGTATGGTGATCCACGCAAAGCAGTCAATTTCGCAAACTGCACCGCCGCTCTCTCTGTTGAACACCTTGGCATCACGGGCATCCCGACGCTGGATATGGTAGCCGAGAGGATTGAAGTGACGAAACGTATTACGGATCAACTACAAGGTTCTCCATAGTTCGGAAACGAATTCCCTTGACAAAAATATCACTAGAGATATATGCTGTCCTCGATCTTCTTAAACAGATTAGGATACATTGCATGACCACACCGACTTCTATCACCATCCTGGGACTTGGTCCCGGCAAATGGACCGACCTCACCCTGCAAGCATACAGCGTACTGGCACAGGCGGCCAAAGACCGGCAAACCATCTACTTTCGCACACTCACACACCCCACTGTCGAACCTCTCAGAAATGCATTGCCCGATCTCAGCCTGGCCTCCTTCGACCATGTGTATGATGAATCGACCGATTGGGAAATGCTTTACCAACGGATTGCTGAAGAAGTGTGTACGCTAATGGCACAACAGCCTGTGATCTACGCCGTACCAGGGCACCCACTCGTCGGAGAAACTTCTGTACAACTTATCCTGCAACTGGCGCACGAACGGGGATTGAGCACCAGCATCGTTGCGGGTCTCTCGTTTCTAGAGCCTGTCTGCACAGCCTTGCAGCTTGATCCCCTCACAGCAGGCGCACAGCTTATTGATGCAACTACCCTTGCCGCACTCGATGTGCATGAACTGGCCGGGAAGATCATTCCTACCACACCTTTGCTGGTGGCCCAGGTCTATAATCGCCGCCTGGCGAGCGCGGTGAAGTTGGCCCTGGGCGAATTCTATCCAGACGAGTGGTCTATCAAACTGGTACGTGCTGCCGGTGTAGATTCTGACCAAACAGTTGTCGAGATGCCCCTGTATGAACTCGACCGCAACAGTCTCGCCAACCACCTCAGCACGCTCTACGTACCGCCGCTCGATGAACTGACAGCGCTTCGTCTACCAGAGACGCTGCGTTACATTACCATGCGCCTGCGCCGCGACCCAGACGGCTGTCCATGGGACCGCGAGCAGACACATCAGACGCTGACCCGTTATGTGATCGAGGAGACCTACGAGGTGGTGGAGGCATTGGAAGAGCATAACATGGAGAAACTAGCCGAAGAGTTGGGTGATCTATTGCTCCAGGTTTACCTGCACGCCGAGATTGCCCGCCAGGAAGGCGACTTCTCGATTGATGACGTCTTCGAGCATGTCAACGCCAAGCTGATTCGTCGCCACCCCCATATCTTTGGTGAGGTCGAAGTCAACAGCGCAGGCCAGGTAGTCCAGAATTGGGAATCCATCAAGCGGCAGGAGCGCATCGCGGCCGGCAAAGATGTACATACCGAAAGCGTACTTGATGGCGTACCACTCGCTTCACCCGCCCTGATCGTCTCACAGGAGTACCAGAAGCGTGCCGCCAGGTTGGGCTTCGACTATCCTAATTTACAGCCCATCCTGGCGAAGCTGGCCGAAGAACTACAAGAGTTGCAAGAGGCAACGACACCAGAACACCAGCGAGAGGAAATGGGCGATGTGTTATTCATGGTGGCACGAGCTGCCCGCGAGCTAAGAATCGATGCGGAGGAAGCCCTGCGCCTGGCCAATCGCAAGTTCCGCCAGCGTTTCCAGGTAATGGAGCAGCTCGTCCGTGAGGATGGTTGCAACTCTGACTCGTATAGTCACCAGGAATGGATTGAGCTATGGCAGCGGGCGAAAAGCCTGGTACCAGGGGCGGGGCCTACATTTGACACTCAGAACGCCCTAAAAATGTAGTGGAACCCTGTCTGGGGGACAGGTATCCCCTTGCGGGTACCAGGGGCGGGGCCCGGCACCTCACAACCTGCGGGTACCAGGGGCGGGCAGGGGGGATCTACATCCTGCGTAGCGCCTCTTTTCTTGCCAGGTCGCGCCAGCGATTTGTCTCCATATGGTCGTCGGTCACGGGTCGTCGTCGCAGCTTCTCCAACTCCATGTGTTCATTCATCAAGAGGGCACCAACGACCGCAGCAACCGTAGGGGCGGGAGCGGAACGTAGGGGCGGGAGTGGTGTGGATGAGGAGTAGGGGAGCTTGCCTCCGCCCGCTGTGGGGGAGCTTGCCTCCGCCCTTGCCTCGTCCTCACTACTCACCTCCACCTCTTGCCGCTTGCGTGTATCCCACTCTTCTGCTATGAAATCAGTGGACATATCACCAGCGATAAAACGTGGGTGTTCCATCAGCCAGCTTGCAAAGGGCAGCGTGGTGCGCACACCAAGAATGTGGTATTCGGAGAGTGCGCGGCGCATACGAGCAATAGCCTGAGGGCGGTCCTTTCCCCAAACAATCAGTTTTGCCAGCAGTGGATCGTAGAAGAGCGGTACCTGCAATCCCGCATATAAACCACTATCAACACGCACTCCTGGGCCAGATGGTTCTTGCAGCGCTTGCACTGTCCCCGTAGCAGGCAGGAAACGATTCTCAGGATCCTCCGCAGAGATACGACATTCAATCGCTGCACCACGGAACTCGACCTGCTCTTGCGTAAAGGAGAGCGGTAGACCGGCAGCAATGCGAAATTGTTCTTGCACGAGATCAATGCCCGTTCGCCACTCTGTCACGGGATGTTCAACCTGGAGACGAGCATTCACTTCAAGGAAGTAGAAATTGCGGTCTGGCCCCAGCAAAAACTCCGCCGTCCCGGCGTTGACGTAGGAAATGGCGCGTATGAGATTCACTGCTGCCCTCGTCATACGTTCCCGTACCTGCTCATCCAGTACTGGCGATGGCGACTCCTCGATAAGTTTTTGATGGCGACGCTGGATACTACACTCACGTTCGCCCAGGTGGACCACGTTGCCGTAGGCATCAGCAATGAACTGAACCTCTATGTGACGAGCAGGCGCAATAGCCTTCTCCATATAGACACGACTATCGCCAAAGGCGCTGCGGGCTTCACTGCGGGCTGTGCGCAATGAAGAGAGCAGGTCTTTGGAGTCATGCACGAAGCGAATGCCCTTGCCGCCACCGCCACCTGCCGCTTTCAACAGTATCGGATACCCCAACTGTTCGGCAGTTTCCATTGCAGTCATATCATCCTCTATGTCGCTCATCAAACCTGGTACAATCGGTACACCTGCGACTTGTGCGGTACGACGGGCGGCGGTTTTCTCGCCCATTGCCCGTTGAGCCTCTGGCGGTGGCCCGACAAAAATGATCCCATCAGCCTTGCACGCCTCCACGAAATCAGCATTCTCTGACAAAAAGCCATAACCGGGATGGATCGCCTGCGCACCTGAACGTTTGGCCACATCGAGCAGGGTAGGGATGTGTAAATAGCTTTTGCTTGCCTGGGATGGACCAATATGATAGGCTTCATCTGCCATACGCACATGCAAAGCATGACGGTCCACATCGCTGTAGACAGCCACGCTCGTCAACCCAAGTTCACGACAAGCGCGAATGATACGTACTGCAATTTCGCCTCTATTGGCGATGAGCACTTTCTGAAACGGCCAGTCAGTTATAGACAGCGTATCCATGAGAGACTCCTTTGTAAGCTACAACGTTCTTGAGTAACTATCCAGGACTCCTCACCACTTTCGGTGGTTCGCAATAAAAAAAGACGCGAGCCGCCAGAGGTGGCGAGGAATCAGGCCTCTAAAGAGTTTTGTCCTTCTTTGCTTTGGGGATAGTATAGATTCTCAACCTGAACACCCGCAAGGGGTTCACTGGAACATTGGAACTCTCCTGAATAGGAATATCAGGTCACTTACACCACCAAAATTTTCATTTCCCGGCAAAGTGCGGTACACTATGTTGGGGTTGTTGTGAACTTGGGTTGATGAGTTGGATTCACACAGATGCCGTGGTACAGGCAATAACAAACAGTGTCACGTTGTAAGCGAAGCGTAGCAGGAAACAGAAGGAGCAGAGATGTTTAGATCGATCAGCAGTATGCCTATTTTTCGCCGTCTCTTCCTGGCATTTGTATTGGCGGCTTTAATTCCCAGTATCGTGATTGCTACGCTAGGCAGTACCTACATTTCAGCACTTAGTGCGCGAGGTCAGGCAGAACAAGCCAGCTACGAGGCCTTAGATGCCAGTGCTGCACAGTTAGGGAACCTGCAACGTATGAATGCACTTCTGCAAGCACTTTTCACCGATACTGGTACTGATTCGGCTATGACCACGCTCAATCACCACATCAATAACGATATATTGGCACTCAAACACGCCTTTGACCAGGGAACAGTGCAATACCAGCAAAACTACCAGATAGCTACATCGCCGAATATGAGCAGTGTGCATAGCATTTTGCTGAGTGATGACCCCAGCGATCAGTTGAGTAAGAATCAACAAAGAACTCTTGCACTGGTACTGGGACAGAAGACCTCCGCTGTTCCAGGGCAATGGCCTGCGTACGAGCAGGCGCAAGAGCAAGAGCGGCTGGGGCTTCAGGCACATAAGTCTCTGGCTAAGGTGCAGCAACTCTTGGATGCGGCCAATGCGAAGTATCAACCATTGCTCCAGAGTTGGCAGCATTTGGTGGACCTGACCAAGGGTGCCGGAAGCCTGGTCGCTGGGGTCAGTTCCGCGCAGACCAATTCAATTATCCTTGGTACCGTGATAGCCCTGCTCAGCACGATTATGGTAGTGGTGGTGATTGGCTATATCCTCAACCTCACAATCACGCGCCCGCTACGACAACTCGCCACCCTGACCAGGCGTATCGCCAAGGGCGAAACTGCTGCACGCGCAAGGCTCATAGGCCGCGATGAAATCTACATGGTGGCCACCTCCATGAATAACATGCTAGATAATATTGTGCGCCTCATTCAAGAAACGCAGTCCCAACGTGATATCCTCCAGGGACAGGTGGAAAAACTCGTGAGCGAGGTGAGCGGCGTTGGTGAAGGTGACCTGCGTATACAGGCAGAGGTGACGGCTGACGCCTTGGGGGTGCTGGCCGATTCGTTCAACTACATGGTGGAGGAACTGGGAAGCCTGATTGTTCGTGTAAAGATGGTCGCGCACGAAGTGGAAAACTCGACCGCATTGATCCTTGATCGCATGACACAGCTGGTGGAGAATGGGGATATTCAAATTCGCCAAATCGCTGAGTCTGCGGTGGAGATAGAACATATGGCGGACTCGAGTCGCCGGGTGGCTGAACGCGCAGAGGTGCTCTATAAAATAGCACGCGAGACGCGCCTGCACGCACAAAGTGGACGTGAATCCATGCATCTGGCGATTGAAGGGATGGGGCGTATCCATGAAAACGTGCAGGCAACGGCAGGCAAAGTACAATTCCTGGGTGAGCGTTCACGCGAGATCGACGAGATCGTAGCTGCTATTTCTAACATTGCTCACCAAACCAATCGCCTGGCCCTGGACGCTGCAATCCAGGCAGCAATGGCGGGCGAGAACGGGAAAGGCTTTGGGGCTGTGGCGGCAGATATCCGCCGTTTGGCCGAACGGGCCAAAGAGGAAGCCAGCACCATTAAACGTATTGTGCGTAGCGTCCGTGAAGATATCGGTGCTGTAGCAGTCTCTATGCAGGATACCGAACGCGAGACATCTGTGGGAGCCAAACTTACCCAGGAAGCAAGCAGTACGCTGGGATCAATCTTCTCCGCCATCGAGCATCAGGCGGCAGAAATCGAGACCATCAACCAGATGACGGTGCAACAGTTGCAATCATCAAGCGCTATTGTGCAGATCATGCATTCTGTCTCTGAGTCAACACAGCAGAGCAGCGCCAGTACCCGTGATGCATCACAATATATGGAGCGACTGGCACGACTGGTCGAACAATTGCGTGCATCGGTGGAGGCATTTAAGCTGCGAGAAAACCAGGATTACTATATCTCTGCTTCTCCATACGATGCTGTCTCTCTACCAGACGAGCATGATAACCAGTTGACGGTGAGCGGCATCTTCCGCACGATCTCTGCGACGGCTCAACATCCAAAAGCAGAGGCGTATGGTGCTCTACCTCCGGCACGTGCCACCGGTTCTCAGTCCATTCCATCTCGCTATCCATAACCTTTTGGTTATAGATAGCATTCATAATCCGTATCCAATCTCATAGACTTTCGTCAGCAAAGCCTGTTAGACTTATCTTAGACAACACAGCGCGCTCGCAGAGATAGTTGCGAGCGCGTTTCTGGATAAGCTCAGGAGGCTACTGATGTCTGTGCAGAGAACAAAAACAACTACCATAGAGGCCATAAGTGACCTGGCTGCCGTACAAGAGGCCATGCAAGTCCTTGAACAGCATCAGGCTAAAAAAACAGCCGTACAGCGTTGGGTATGTGAAGTCTGTGGCATGATACACACAGGTTCTGCACCGGAAACATGTGATAGCTGCGGCAATGATGGTTCTCTTGTACAACTAACAGACTTCCGCAGAGAAATAGGCAGTCGCTGGTAATCACCAGCGACTATGCATTCCTCCTCGCCTGTCGCACTGCCTCATACAATACAATTCCTGCTGCCATCGCCGCGTTCAAAGATTCTACACCATTAGCCAGAGGGATCGTGATCGTCAAGGTTGCTAATGAGCGCGCTTCCTCTGACGGGCCATGTGCCTCGTTGCCAATGATCAATGCAAAAGGCTCAGTCAGGTCTTGCTCGTAATACATCTGCTTGCCGCCGGCCTCTGCCAGCAACACACGTGGCGTGTTCGCACAATGCATCGCCACTCTTTCTGCAATAGCAGCCCATGAGAGATCTGTCGCGATCGGTAGCGCAACATGAGCACCCACGGCAGCCCGCACTACCTTAGGGCTGAAGCAATCAACGCAGTTCGAGGTAAGCAGGACCTCATCCACATCGGCAGCCAGGGCAGTGCGCAAAATCGTTCCCATGTTGCCGGGGTCGGCCAGGTCATCGAGGATCAGCAGCGCTGGCCTCTGCATAGCTGGCCGTCGAGCACGCAACCGCGCTGGTGCGAATGCATCGAGAGATAAAACACTCACCACACCCAACGTCGTTTGCACCTCGCCAAGTGTCCCCATTACCCGCTCACTGACCTCTACCAGGCGCTCGGGAGCAATGTCTGAAGCATGCAAGAGACGGGCAAAGAGTGCTCTTCCCCTGGCGGTGCGCTGAAGCACGTCGGGCTGGTAATACACCTCTTGCGGCATAATACCAGCGTCCAGCACCGCTTCCAGTAGATGTATGCCCTCCATCAAAAAGAGGCCGCTTTTTTTACGGCCTCGCGTTGCATGCAGATCACGCAGCTTGCTGATGCGTGGATTCGTAGGGCTGGTGATAACTGTCATCGGGGATGGATTGCCTCCAATACCAAATGCGTAGGGGCCCGATTTATCGCGCCCGTGTGGGGTGGTGGGGCATCTCCCCCAACGCATCGCCTATGGAATTGCCTCCAATGCAGTTTTGACCAGTGCGCTGAAGGCATCCTCATCATGTACAGCCATCTCAGCGAGAATCTTGCGGTCTACACCGATATTGGCAGCATGAATAGCGTGCATCAGCTTACTGTAGCTCACGCCGTGCATACGTGCCGCAGCATTAATGCGCGTAATCCAGAGGCGGCGCATATCCCGTTTGCGATTACGGCGGTCACGGTACATATAGGCCATTGAGCGCATGACGGATTCATGGGCGGGACGGAAGAGTCGCTTGCGTGTGCCTCGATGGCCCTCGGCCATGTCGAGTATCTTCTTGTGCTTCTTGTGTGCCGGAACACCACGTTTTACCCTTGGCATAGTGTGTATTTACCCTCCATTCGATTTTCACTGCCCTAGCTAAAAGTCATAAGGAAGTAGACGCTTCATGCGACGTGTATCGCTCGTTGCCAACGGGAAGTATTTGTCCATCGAACGGACAGCTTCGGGTGACTTATTGCGGCGCAGGTGGCTGGCCGCTACTTTACGGCGCAAAAACTTGCCTGAGCCTGTGACCTTGACACGTTTGGCCATGGCCTTATGTGTCTTTAGTTTCTGCTTCATAACTTTCTTTCTTCTCTAGGTGGGGTTCTTCAACCTCAAATTCAATCAATAACCGATGCTCCTTCGAGGGCGCAGAGAAGCCACTCTCCAGAGCGAACCCCGTATCGTGTGCCCAAGGAGTATACCATAGTTGCCGTACCTTCGGCAATAGTGACTTTCCACTTTTTCACTGTAGAGAAAGAATGGAACATTGGGAGCCGCCTGCGTGGTACTAGTTGGTATTGTCAGATGTAGTCAATGATGCTATAATAGCTGCGTGTTTTCACAGACTTTCAAGCAGAGCGAGAGAGATCACAGCATCGGCGTCATGCTGATGTTCCACCTGCTCCGGCGTTCCATGGCGTTGTATTCACGCAGGAACTTGACCGGAAGCGAGCCCAAAGGAAGGAGGTGGCTTCGTGAGACGAGATTACGAAATTGGCTTTATTCTCAATCCCGAAGTCAGCGAAGAGCGCCTGGCATATCCTATTGAGCACCATCGTGACGGTTTCTATGTGTTTATTGATACGATCCTGACCCCTGAGACCGTGTCTGAACTGGATCGTACCCTCAAAGTTTCTGAAGAGGTCCTTCGGCACTTAATCAAGAAACGCGACCCCAAAACGGTGCAGAAGGAACGCGAGGCACGCGCTGCCGCAGCCGCCGCTCCGGCACCCGTGGTACCTCAGGCAGAGGCAAGGCCAGAGGAGGAGACACCAACACCTGTCGAAGAGGAAACCGCAGAGTCGGCCATCCTCTCCCCTGAGGAGATCGCCTATGTCCCGCCTGCCATAGAAGAAGAAACGATCGAGGCTTAATAACGATTCGGGTATGTTCGCCCAATCTCAGGAGAGTTGCGTCAGGGTCTACGACGTGAAGTCGAAAGGAACTTAAACCATGTTAAACAAAATCATGTTGATCGGGAATCTAGGAAGAGACCCCGAACTAAACGTGACTGGAGACGGCACCCCGTTCGCGAGGTTCTCTGTTGCCGTGAGCCGCACTTATAAGGCAAGCAATGGCGAACGGCGTGAAGAGACCGAATGGTTCAACATTGTAGCCTGGCGGCAACTCGCAGAGACATGCAACACCTACCTACACAAAGGCTCGAAGGTCTATATTGAAGGCCGGGTCACACAGCGCAAGTACACCGATAAAAATGGTATGGAGCGCACATCGGTAGATGTTATTGCCAGTAACATGGAAATACTCACGCCCAAATCACCGCAGGCCGGTTCCGGTGACTTCCTGGCAAGCGGCGCAGAGGATACCTTTTCTCTGGAAGGTGAAGAATTTCCCTGAGAACCTGGCGGACATTCCCTTCTCAACTTAGAAGAGAGGAGAACGATCTGTGCAAAGACGATCTGAAGGTGCCCCGCGTCGTGAACGACGCGAGACCGGGCGTGGTGAGCGCACATCACGCCGTAAAATATGCCAGTTTTGTCACGATCATGTGCGAGAGATCGACTACAAGGAATTGGGGCGTAACAGGCAACGCTACATTTCCGATCGTGGGAAAATCGAGCCTCGTCGTAAGACGGGGACTTGCGCCAAACATCAGCGCCGTCTCAGCGTAGCTCTCAAGCAGGCGAGACAAATGGCTCTGCTGCCCTACACCGCAGAGCACATGCGCGGCGCGTAACCTGGAAGTAGACAGGCTGCACGGAGCAGAGATGAATACGCGAACGCTCTCTAAAGCGCATTCATCTTTACCGTGTCGGTTTGCTATGTAACGCCAGCTATCGCCTTGAGCGGGAGGAAACTTATGAAAAGTCAGACAGCGCGTCCGGTGCAGCGTGCCAGGAACCAACGACCAACGCGACCTACGAAACAGAACAAATATAGCAAACAGACGGCACATGTAGAGGCACGCCGTGACGGGAAACCGCTTATTTTTGGCTGGGGAGGTCACCTCTCACGCAACGAGAAAACACACATTCAGCGCCGCGCCACCTGGGTCGTTGCTGCAGGCATCATCGTGCTTATTGTTGTAGTCATCACGGGGTTCTGGCTCAATATCAATGTCATCACTCCTGGCTTACCGATTACAACGGTCAATGGTCACCAGATTCCCCAGTCACTCTACCGCAAGTTGGTAGCATTCAAGACACAATTGGAGATCAATAAGTTCAATGGACCGCACGGCCTGATCGCTCAACGCAAAAGCCTGGAGCAGCAGATCGCCCAAATGCAAACAACCTCGAACAACGATACAAAACAAATCAACGATCTGAATGCCCAGATCAAGAATTTGCCTGCTGGTCCCAGTACTCAGCGCAGCAACTTGACTGCTCAAGTGACTAGCTTACAACAACAGGTCCTCCAAGCACAGATAACCATTAACAGTCTGAACCAACAACTGAGTAACCTGACAAGCAACACTATACCCAATGAGCAGCAACTCTTCACTCAATCACAAATCGGCAATGATAGCGCCACCTGGTTGCAGGATGATGAGATCATTCGTGAATGGCTCGCAACGCAAAGCGAAGCCATCCAGGCGAAGATAAACCCATCAGCGAATGCTATCGAGCGTGCCGTGAACGATTTCAAGGCCAACATACCAACTACGAGCAGCTACAGTCATTTTCTCAGCCAGGACAACGTCAGTGATCAAGATATCCAGGCAATGACGGCATTGAAGCTGCGTCGAGATAATGTGCAGTCCTACCTGGCGTCCTTGATCGTATCACCAACTTACCAGGTGCTGGCACGAACGATGACGATTGACACACTGGCCGATGCCCAGAAGATACTCAATCAGTTGAAGCATGGTGGTGATTTCGCTAAAATTGCGGCGGCTAAATCGGTAGATACTGGCACCGCCAGCAAAGGTGGGTCCCTTGGTTGGTTGGCTCGTGGCCAATATGCCCAGACAGAGCAATCGGCTATAGTGGAAAACTGGCTCTTTGATCCTGCTCGCAAGTTGAGCGAGATAAGCCCTATTCTAACAGAGAATGGAGCTCCTCACATCGTCCAAATACTCAATATCGATCCGGCTCGTCCCGTGGACAAGACAACCCTCCAGACGCTGCGGGATAGTGCCTTGTCCGACTGGCTGCTTATACAGCGTGCTATCCTTGGTTCAAAGATCACGCCACCAGACCAGACCAGGCTGCTCGATCCAGCGAATCTGCCACCCGACCTACCTGCCGGAGCACCAGGTCAGTCACCAGGTCTGCCACAGCCAGGAGGTCTGCCGTCCGGTATGCCTGGTGCCCCTGGAGGTCCGTAACAGGTAACTGGTTGATGAATGATCCTGGTGAGGTAGAGCTTGACCAGGATCATTCACCCCCGGATTTGTTATCACCTTATGACAACTATCACACCCAGTACAACTCAGGTAAACACCACATCCATCCAGCAGCTTCTAGAAGCGGTTTCTCTTTACCTGCACATTCCATTCTGTCATACCCGTTGTCACTACTGCGACTTCAATACCTACGCAGGTATCCTCCCCATGAGAGAGCCATACGTACAGGCCCTACTCATTGAGATAGAGTTGGCAGGAACATTGGCACAGCACACAAATGGGAAACCACGTCGCGCACGTACGATCTTTTTTGGTGGTGGCACTCCCAGCTTGTTGAGCGTGGAACAGATCACACGCCTACTCAATGCTTGCCGTAATGCCTTCGCCGTTGATGAAGACGCTGAGGTGACACTGGAGGCCAATCCTGGTACGCTCAACCAGGAACATCTGCAGGGATTACGAGCTGCTGGCGTCAATCGTCTCAGTATGGGAGCGCAGAGCTTCGATGCTGAACTGCTCCACATATTGGGGCGTATCCACTCTCCAGAAGAGATTCGCCAGGCTCTACATAACGCCCGTGCTGCTGGCTTCACCTCCATTAATCTGGATTTGATGTTTGGCCTGCCCGCACAAACAATGCAGCATTGGCGCGAGACGCTCGACCAGGCATTGGACCTACGCCCCGAACACCTCTCGCTTTATTCGCTAATTGTCGAGGAGGGGACGCCCTTCTATACCTGGACGCAGGAAGGACACATCATCCCTGGCGATGAAGACTTGTGTGCTGATATGTACGAGTATGCCGATGAGCGTCTGCAGGCAGCAGGCTACGAAAACTACGAAATTTCCAACTGGGCGCTGCCCGGACACCAATGCCGTCACAACCTCACCTACTGGCACAATCTCCCCTATCTCGGTATGGGAGCCGGAGCCTACTCCTACTTCGGTGGCAAGCGTTTCTCCAACGTACGCCCGCCACTTGAGTATATTCGCCTGCTCAAAGCGCACCAACGTCCCGAGGCAGAGAGTGAAACCGTAGGACGCGCACAAGAGATGTCAGAAACGGCTTTTCTGGGACTGCGTACTGCCATGGGCATCCATCTACCAACCTTCGAGCAGCGTTTCGGTGAATCATTTGCACAATTCGCCGGTGACCGTCTGCATGTCGTAGCAGAGGCTGGACTGTTGGAGCAGACGCACGATTGGCTGCGTCTGAGCAAACGAGGACGCTTACTCGGCAACGAAGTATTTTTACGGCTTCTGCCCGATTGAACCGCCAGGGTATATCGTAGGAGCCGCGGTACGGGCGTGATGGAGCGGAGCTTGCGGAGCGCATTTCAAATCTTCGCCCCATCGCTGATTTATCGGCCCCACCCTGGCAAACCGAATGAACCAAAAAGGACAATACATATGGAGCAATCATTCTCTGCATTTACATCCTGGCGGATTTCTGACCAGCTCAACGACGCACAATTCCAACATTTCAGGCTAGCAGGGATAGATGCTCTCCAGGCACAATTATTGTACAATCGCGGCGTTAGGACAGCGGAAGCGATGCGTACATTCCTCGATGCACGCTACGACAAGACGCCAGACCCCCTCTCCTTGATCGATATGCCGCGAGCGCTCGAGCGTATTCAACGCGCCCTAACCCAGCGCGAACATATTACCGTCTACGGCGACTACGACGCCGATGGTGTCACCTCCGCCGCCCTGTTGACCCGTGCACTACGAACGCTTGGGCACCCTGGTCATCTACTGGACTATCACATTCCCAACCGTCTCAGCGAAGGCCGTGGTCTCAATATTGAGACCCTTGACATGCTGAAGAGCAGGGGTACCTCACTGCTCATCACTACTGATTGTGCCAGCTCCGATATTGAACAGGTGGCACACGCCAGGACGTTGGGCATCGATGTGATCATCACCGATCATCACCATCCACCAGAGCCACGTCCCGATGCTTACGCCATGATTAACCCATGGCGTCCCGACTGTAGCTATGGTGAACATTATCTCTGTGGTGTAGGCATCGCCTTCAAACTTGCCCAGGCACTGTACCGGGCTCATAAGCGGCCTGCGGAGGAGCACGATTTACTGGATCTGGTAGCCATCGGGACTATTGCCGATATTGCGCCATTACTTGGCGAAAACCATACGCTGGTGCGCCTGGGGCTAGAACAATTGAGGCATACACACAAACCTGGTTTACTGGCACTGATACGCAAAGCAAACCTGCAGCAGGACAGACTGCGCGAGCGGGATATCTCATACGTCCTGGCACCACGTATCAACGCAGCAGGACGCATGAAGGATGCCAGCATCGCCTTTGAGCTCCTGACGACCGATGACGACGCGCAAGCCGCCCGTTACGCCGATGAATTGGAAGCGCTCAACGTTTCGCGCCAGCAGCAAACAGAAACACTGATGAACGCCGTCCGTGAAGAGGTACAGCGATACCCCAACGATCCAGTAGTCCTGGTGAGTGGGGACGATTGGCCGGAAGGCATTATTGGCCTGGTGGCAGGCAAACTTGTTGAAGAATTCAAGCGACCTGTATTCGTACTGAGCAGAGGCGAGGTGTACAGTCGTGGTTCGGCACGTAGTTCCGATAGCTTCAACATCATCCTGGCCCTGCACGCCCACGCCGATCTCTTTGAACGCTACGGAGGTCACGCACAGGCTGCTGGCTTCACCATTGCAAACGAGCGGATCGAGGACTTGCGCAGACACCTGCTGAGTTGGCATACAAGTGCGGGCAGCATCTCGTCCAATGCACGGGGAGTGCCCGCAGTGGAAATGCCCGATCTGACGAGTGTGCCAGAGCAGGAACCAGAGCAGATGGTACCTGGCGGTACACGCATGATTGACCTCATTTTCACAAAGCCAGAGCGTCTCAAATATAGTACATATAGTAAGATTCAGCAGCTCGGTCCATTCGGTGCTGCCAACCCTGAACCCATCTTCAAGCTGGCAGGTCTGCGCCTTTTGAGTTGCTGGGCAAGCGGTATGGAAGGGCGTAAACCGTCCACAAAGCTGCGAATGCGTCTCGCTGCCTCTGGTGTCCAGTTCAATGGCATCTTCATTCATGCTGGAACTCAACTATCATCATTCAATGGCGTCAAGTATGTGGATGTCATCTTTCGTCTTGAACCCGCATGGAGTGCTACAGAGGGTGAGAGCAAACAGGATATCAGTTTGAGGATACTGGATGTAGAGGCTCATCCCGATAGGGCGTAGGGACCCTCAGCGAAGCGCTTTTCAATTCCCTCGCGTCCGCGGGGTGGGGCCACACGATCGGGCACAATGGACTGCCCCACCCCTGGGCGCGATAAATCGGGCCCCTACGTGCCGGTCTTGATCTGGGCATAAACCGTTGGATAGGTATTGATGAGCTCCCAACTAGTCAACGGCCAGTAGACCATGACCGCTTTGCCGATAATGTAATCCTTTGGCACAAACCCCCAGTCGCGTGAGTCATCGCTTTGTGGACGGTTATCACCCATCACAAAGTAATCATTGGCTGGTACTTTCCAGACTTTACCGGCAGGATTCGCTGCTTGGCTAATGTACGGCTCATTGAGCACCACACCGTCGACACGAACCGTCGTGCTATCGTAGGCAATAGTATCCCCTGGTAGCCCGATCACCCGTTTGATGAAGTCCTTGCTGGTGTCAACGGGCCAGTGAAATACGATGACATCGCCTCGTTCAGGTTCATGAAACAAGTAGGCCAGCTTATTCACAAACACATATTCACCGTCAGTGAGGCCAGGCATCATACTGATGCCTTGTACCTGATAGTTCTGCACCGCCAATTGCACGACAAAGAAGATCAAGAGTGCCAACGCTACTACTTCAACAATATCTCGTACAAGATGTGATTGGTTTTTCAACTCGGACCTCGTTTTGATACATCATGGTTATGCTTCCTGGCTTCCATGAGGAAACCAGGCAAAAGCTCGGGTGGAAAATGTTGCAACACCCTTATTACTCATATACTCATACGGGTGGAAAATGTTGCAATACCCCTAATACTCATACCACATCCGCAGAAAACTGAAAAGACCTCACCCACAAGTCCCATTCTTTTGTCCGTCGTGGAAGAGAATGTTATAATTCCATCGATGTGTTCTCTTATCTTGCGGAGGGTCTATGCCTTGTGGAGTTTTCCGCTTCGTTTGTTATCCACAGGCGTAGGGGTGTGAGCTTGCCTCCGCCCTCAGTACAAGGAATCAGCAAGCAGATGAGCAAAAAACTCACGATTCTGCTCCTCACATTAGCCGTGTTGATTAGCCTCTCTGTAGGCTATGTTCTGATTGGTCTCCAGGCTTATGCGGGCTACCAACAGGATAGCGTGGACAGCCAGGAACATTGTGGCGGCCAGCCACCTGTACGCATCTGTGTACGAGCACCAACAGCCATCTTCAGTGCCTTTTACCCTTCCTATGTTGCCACCCATTATATCCTATTCGTGATCGAGTACAGTAGCAGCAACCCTATTACCTTACTGATCAATGTCGATATCCCTGGCTTTAGCCAGGTACAAACGCGCACAGTCAATGCCTCCCCCACACAACACTCTGTTTCCTTCACTCCACCATTGCTCGGCCATATCCTCCGTAATTTCACTGCTGAGGATAATACCTCTCTGCATGTTTGGGTGACCGATACCCAGGGACATAGCTATTATATCAACGATACTCAGCTTTTGCTTCACTCGCGTTGGTTGATGCAGTGGGTAGCAGCCAACCGTCTGATGATTGCCGCTTGGGTTACACCCCACGACCCGGCAATCACAGATCTGGTCACCAAAGCGACGAGATACCTGCCAACAGAGCCAGCGCCCGCTCCCAGAGGGATGATTGGCTATGACGAAGCAAGCCGGAAGCAGGTCGCGGACCAGGTCGATGCGATTTTCGACGCTCTGCGTGTCGATTACCGGATACAGTATGTCCAGGCGAGTGTTCCATATGGCGGTCCTACTGCTAGTGCAGTAGACACACAAGATATTAAGCTGCCGTCAGAGGTATTGCAACAACGCACTGGGATGTGTGTTGAGCTGACAGTCTTATTGGCATCTGCCGTAGAAAGTATCGGGTTACATGCCGAGATCGTCATCATCCCCGGACATGCGTTTCTCGGCGTCGCAGTCACGCCTGATGACCGGCACTTCCAATATTGGGACGCTGTGCTGGTGAATAACGATGTTGCCGGGACGTCTGCCAACGTCTTTACCGATAGTGTCTATGCCCAGAATGTGAAGCAGCATTCCATTTTAGACACAATTCTGATCAACGATGCTCGCAAGGCAGACATTGATCCAATGGTTTGAAGGAGGAAACGCGATTGTTTTTCGTAGTAGGACTCCGATTTATCGTGGGTCCGAGCGGTGTAGATTTTCCCACCTGGTTTAGCGCAGGTTGCTTTGGCGGGTTAGCATGTTGCATGTTCGCTATAGCCATCAACGCACTCTACACCACTTTGCGCAGACGTGGCACAACCCGCCAACTGGCCGGAGCTGTTGTGACCTGCGTCATTTCTGCATTGCTGCTGCTACCTGCTCTTGTTTGGTACGACCAGCGCTTCAGTGTCGAAGGGGCGGCCATCTCTGCAGCGGAGGTGGAGGTAGTGTTCGTCTACGTGGCCCTGTGGGGCTGGCTACTGCCTCTAAGTGCCACCATCACCTACTGCCTCTTTGCACTGCCACGCATCTCTAGTGACTCGATACGTCTGCCAGGGTTCCGGGCGACCGCAAGGGTCCACCCTACCATACACGACCGCGTAGGGGCGACCCTTGCGGTCGCCCGGACGTCGAATACTCCAAACACTCCTGTCCCCTTCGTCTTTGGAGAGAACATTCCCTGGGGTTGGCTTGAATATCTCAACGGCCGCTTACAGGGGCAGCGACTGGCACTCACACAAGCGGTGATAAAGCTAGGGCGTGGGGAAGATAACGACATCTGGCTGGACGATGAGAAGGCTTCACTTTATCATGCAGAACTCACCTGGAGGCTAGGAACTATCTATATTATCCCTCGTAATAGTATTCTACTCAACGGAAAACCGATCCATAGCCCCACTATTGTCAGGCAAGGAGACGTGTTTGAAGTCGGCTCGCAGCGTTTTCTCTTTGAGTACGCCGAGCGATCCAACACATTGGCAGAACAAGGTGATCCACTACAGCGCGGCCTATTGAAAGTCCATTTGCGGCGCCCTCCCATCACCCCCATTCCTATGAACCATAACCCATCGGCTCTGACTGTAGGGGCCGGGGACTCTGTCTGGGGGACAGGTAATGCCCCCGCCCTGGAAGATGATGGAGATAGATATAATCCGCCTGATGAATACGCGACCATTGCCTCTCAGCTGTCAGTTACAACCCTCGGTGAGCCGAGCCAACCGTGGCAAGAAACCGCAGTGCTCGACCCGGTTCCGCAAGCCACGCCCTTGCGATCTGACAAATGGAGTGGCGCATTTATGATTCGTAGTGGTGGGATGGCAGGAAAGGGATTCCTGCTGGATCGACCTGTATTAACTATTGGGCGCGGGGTCGAAAGTGATGTGGTTATCAACGAAGCTTCCATTTCACGTCTGCATGCCCAGGTCTTGCGCCAGGCCAATGGCGATTATGTCCAGGACCTTGCCAGTCGCAACGGCACGAAAGTCAACGAAGAACCATTGCAAGCTCCAAGACTGCTTCAGCAAGGTGACATCGTCTGTTTAGGGGAGGTTCGCATGGAGTATACGTCTGTATCCACCGCGCTCACTACCCCGCTTACACCCTTGCCACTTCCCCCACGCGCTCGCACAATCAGTGGTCCTGTGCCCTTGCGCCTGCCGAGCAAACCAATATTCATACAAGAGAAATAATGTAAATGTAGTGGTGGGGGACCCTGTCTGGGGGACAGGTAATGCCCCCACCAGGGTTGCGTCAAGGCATCTATACGGATATGGTATCACTGCACGTCAAGAGAAATTGCTGTTTTTTCAACGATTGTGTGGTACAATGGTTATGTGGTTCGGGAGCTAGCTAGCTAGCTAGCCCGCAAGGTAAGTAGTATCCAGGCCCGGGTTTCGCTCCGCCGCCAGGAAACTAGGACATCACTGCCTGATAGCCACCTCGGAGATATACCCATTCAGAGGTTTTGAAAAAGCGTATCTCCTCTTATCCCAAGAGTACAAAGTATGTTCATCGGGCGGAGCGAACACAAAGAAGGGGAAATATTATCCATGATGTCCAATGAAGGCTATCAGGACCGAATCCTCACCTGTCGTGACTGCGGTCTGGACTTCACGTTTAGCGCTGGCGAACAAGAGTTTTATGCCAGTCGAGGCCTGACCAACGCTCCCGGTCGTTGTCCAAGCTGCCGCGCTGCACGTCGTAACGGTCAGTCATCGGTACCTCGTCAGCGTAGTAGCGAGCATTACGAGACAACCTGCGCAACCTGCGGTCGACCTACCTCTGTCCCATTTGTTCCTCGCGAAGATCGTCCCGTTTATTGTAGCGACTGCTTCCAGGCCCAGCGGGCTGCTCGCGGCCCCCGTCGCGACGACTCGCGTAGCTACAGCGGTGGTGGTCAAGGTGGTCGTGGCCGCGATCGACGAGATCGCCGCGACAACCGTGATCGCTGGTAAAACCAGGTAATTCATGCCAGCAAAAAGCCTGGTAAAGGCAATCCCCCACCAGGCCTTTTGTCTGTACGTTAAGAGCCGCTACGCCGTTGCCTGTATTCCAGGGTAAGCTGATCGATGAGTTCCTTAGCCTTCATGTAACTCATTGCGGGCTGAATCTCTGGTTCAGGTCTGCCCAAGTATTCGCAAAGCTTGCGGATACTCGTCAATTGCTTCTCCGTAGCTGATGCAGTAGCGAGGTTCTCTGCTACAACTGGGGAATGAGCGTTTCCAGTCATTTTGTTACCGTTCCCCCCGGCACCCTGGCGCGTAGTAGCGCCAGGGTGGCGTCCGCCGGTAGTGGAGTTGTATGTCGAACTACTGCGCTCTGCAACACTCCGCTTCACGGGACTGTCAACGATACGGTGCTCTTCGTCCAGTTCGTCTCCAGTAAATTGGGTGCCATAACCGAGTACTGCAAAGGCACGGCCTATAGCTCCAGTTTCAGCTTTCTCGATATAGTCGGGAAAACTGGCTGCCTTCTCCGACTTCGTACCGGTGCCTATACCACCTTTGCCATCTTTGACGGTAGCGCGGAAGATCACGAAGCCCTTCGCGTGTTTGACAACTTTTTCGTATTGATTCTTCTCTTCATTCCAGGTGTCGATTTCTTCTTCGGTCTCACGGTCAGGATCGAGGTGCAGCATCTCGGTCTCAACGACACCTTCTGGACACAGGGACCGAAACCAGACGAGACGCCATTGCACTGGCAGGTAGTCTCTGAAGCCATCCTTGGTTTTGATCTGCACTACGTGTTCATTGGGGTTGAATGGGCGGGAACGCTGCTCATCGCGGCTATACCCGTTGCTCTGTTCGCTCATATGCTGCTCCTGTTCCTCTTAGGGTGTTGTGGTATGCTCAATACTAGATAATTTGTTCTAATATATTGTATCTTGTGTAACCTATCCTCGTCAAGGACGGGGTGGGTTGTTCATTCTCCTAGAGGACTATTCTTTTCTAGGGATCAAAAGGAGGTAGCTCTGCTATAGATACCAGGAGAGGAAGTCTCAACGGCCACCTCTGGGTACTTGGGTAGCCTTGGCGGGGCGTATCGGGATGTTCCCCAAACCTTCTCGCCACAACCGGTTTTGATAGCAGAAGTGAGTTATGAGGGATGCCAGGAATACGGCTCGATCCTCTTTGTGTTGTATAATGTACTCAATCATTGAATACAGTAAGTGAGCGAAGGAGCCAGGAATACAGGTGAGAGCCAATGAGTGACACAACCATTTACCAGGAGATTCAGACAGCGTTGCAGCGTGGCGAGCGGATTGCAGTTGCCAGCGTCGTCAAAACCATCGGTGCTGCCCCGTGTGGAGTCGGTAGCAAAATGCTCATCCGGGCCGATGGCACCACCAGCGGAAGCTTCGCCGGACCTAAAACCGACGGCAAGGTAGTACAAGAAGCGTTACAAGCCCTACGCGAAGGACGCACCTATACCACGCATATACACCTGGACGCCGACCAGGGTGAAGCCGTTGGTAGTTGTGGGGCCACATTGGAGGTCTTCTTTGAAGTGTTGCGTCCCGAGCCTCGACTGATTATCGCAGGTGCAGGCTACGTCGCACAGGCCCTGGCACGTTTGGCAATTCCGCTTGATTTTCGCATCGTGGTTGTGGATGATCGCCGCGACCTCGCAGATCCACAAGCCTTTAGCTCTTCAAAGCTCGACAAGGTGCAACTGACCTTTGGAGATATCCCGCAGACAATCCGCGAACTGGAACCAGACGAGGCAAGCTGGATCGTCATTGTCACACGCGGCCACCATCTTGACAAGGACGCACTACGCGCCGCTCTAGAAACCAATGCTGCCTACATAGGCATGATTGGTAGTCCCAACAAAGTAAAGCACATCTTCAAGGACCTGCTCAAAGAGGGTATGTCGGCAGAACGCCTGGCGCAGGTACATGCGCCCATTGGACTGGACCTGGGTGCGGAAACACCCGACGAAATCGCGCTCAGTATCGCCGCCGAGATGGTTATGATCCGCAAGAAAGGCAGCGGCGCCCCGCTCAAGACGATGCACCAGCTGTTAGAAGAAATTAGCCTGGCTGAGAGTCACCCAGACTCTCTTGCCACGCAAGGGGTTGCCCCTGCGTAACGAGCATGGGGGTATCCCTCTATTTCTTTACCCAGCGAATGTAGCGCACCATAGCCAATGCCAAAGATAGCCCCAGCCGCCAGCACAATCGACAGCGTATGCGTGATAATGAAGATTAGTCCTACCGCCATCAGTCTGCCAGCAATTCCGATCCCATGCCTTTGCGCGCCATCCGCGATCCGAAAGCCAGCCAGTACGGGCGTGATTCATCACGCTCCCTACAGCCTCACCCTTATGCGTGTCGCCGACCATCTTGAAAACCTGGCTAGAAAGGATGATAATACCAGGAGCGGACCAGTGAAAGTTGAATGCGAACCAGAAGGGCGGAGGCTGTAGAGTGCGGATTTATCCAGCACGTCTCGCGCCCCTAAACCGGTACTATAGTTGCTAGTAAGGAAAGTCTATGTACACATATCGTAACAGTGTCATTTGTACCATTCTTTTCTGCTGCCTCATTTTATTCGCGTCTTGCGTTCAGCCTACCGTACCTCCTCAAACTGCCGCCAGTCCTACCGCGACACCCCTGGTACCCACAAGGGGCACCACTACATCTGCACTCCCTATTACAACCGTCATCCCCACTCGTAGTGGCGTGAGCTTGCCTCCGCCAGCGCCGCAGCAGTATACTTCCCATGTTATTCTATCTGGAGCAGCGCGACCCGACGATTTAACCTTCGATCAGCAGGGACGCTTATTATTCAGCGACTTCTATAACGGAACCGTCAGCCGCATCAATGCGAATGGTACGGTATCATCCATCCTGAGTGGACTGGCCGGGCCGGAGGGTCTCGTTGTCCTATCAGATGGCACACTGATTATCGCAGAACAGCGCACCAATCGCATCCTCTCACTTGCTCCTGGGGCAAACTCACCCACTGTATTGCGGGCACTGCCGGGCACACCGAGCGCAAGGCCCTGCAAAGATGGTGTGGATAGCATTGCTTTTGATGCCACTACGCAAACACTGATCGTGCCGGATAGCCCCACGGGTGAGGTATATCGTATGAACCTGGATGGCAAAACGCTCACACCGCTGGCCTCGGGCATTGCTCGACCCGTAGGCGCAGCGGTCGATGCCCAGGGCACAATCTACGTCGCAGACGAGTGCGGTGGTGCACTCTGGCGTATCACTCGCGATGGGAAGCTGACGCGCATAGGCGGCTTCGGTATGCCCGACGACGTTGTATTCGACCAGCATGGTAACATACTTGTAATCGATCTCAAGCCATCTATCCACGCGCTCATTCGTATGAACCTTACCACAGGCAAGCGTGAGACGCTGGCAAGTCAGGGTTTCATCGAGCCCCAGGGGCTTGTCATCGATGGCCACGACGACATCTTCGTTTCGGATGATTTCGCAAATATCATTGTGGAGTATATACCAAGATGAGCAAACTCAGTACTATGTCGGAGGCCATAGCCCGCTATGTCCCGGATGGAGCATCCGTCGCTATGAGCCTGGCCCTTGAACCGCTTATCCCCTACGCAGCAGGGCATGAAATCATTCGGCAGCAGAGGCGCAACCTGACCTTGATTGGGCCCATTTCGGATGTCCTGTTCGATCAATTGATCGGCGCAGGTTGCGTTGCGAAGATCAGCGCAGCGTGGGTGGGCAATGTCAGCGAAGGGCTGGGCCACTGCTACCGCCGCGCCAGCGAACAATCAGTTCCACGATCCATCATCACTGAGGAGCACAGCAATTTCACGATTGCGCTGGCATTGCTGGCGGCCGGAATAGGTTCACCTTACATTCCCACGCGCTCAGTATTAGGGAGTGACATCGTGCGCCAGAACCCGACGTTTCGCCAGGAAGAGTCGCCATTGGATGGAACGCCGCTGCTGCTTGTGCCTGCGCTGCACCCTGATATTGCCATCGTCCATCTGCAACGCAGCGATGAAAATGGTAATGCGCACCTCTGGGGCAACCTGGGCATATGCGAGGAAGCGGTATTGTCTGCAAAGGATGTGATCCTGGTCGCCGAAGAGATTGTGTCCCACGAGGTGATCGTGAGTGACCCGAATCGTGTGTTGGCCCCTTCGTTCAAGGTACGAGCCGTTGTGCATGAGCCGTGGGGAGCGCATCCCTCGCCTGTGCAAGGCTACTATGATCGTGATCATCGCTATTATCGTGAGTACCATCAACGCACCCGCACGCTCGCAGATTTTCAGCAGTGGCTCGATGAATGGGTGTTGCAGGTACCTACTCGCACCGCCTACGTAGCAAAGCTGGGTGAGGAACGCATACGCAATCTCGGCGTTAAAGAACACCGCTACGCCGCACCCGTTGATTATGGATATTGATATTTCGGAACATCCAAAATGTAGTAGGAACCCTTGCGGGTACCAGGTAGACATTGACTTCCCGTGAGCGGGCTTGAGAGGTGTCCTGCCTGTCATCCTGAGCGCAGCGAAGGATCTCTGCGTCCGTCGAGCCAGACCCTTCGCGGAGTTTACCCTGAGCGAAGCGAAGGGCTCAGAGTGACAGGCATTATCTCAAATGTCTACGAAGGAGGAGGCGTCATGGCAGGAAATCCCACCATAAATCGGGGATCTACCAGTTATTCACCGCAGGAACTGATGGTTGTCTGCGCCGCCAGGCAGATACACGACGGAGAAAACGTTTTTGTGGGTATGCGCTTGCCCTTGCTGGCATTTGCCCTGGCGAAGCGCACCCACGCACCCAACTGCGTCGGGCTGTTTGAGGCGGGAATACTGCGCGATATACCTGCGCCGCGCTTACTGTACACGATGGGGGATGTTGCGAACATCACCGGCTCGTTGTGGGCAACGCGCTTGGTGAACCTGATGGGGTTAATGGCAGCAGGCGAGGTGCAGTTGGGTTTCATCGGCGGCGCAGAAATTGATCGCTACGGCAATCTGAATACCTCCATCATTGGCCCCCTCGGCGCTCGTCATCCCAAGGTGCGTTTACCGGGAAGCGGCGGCGCGGCAGATATCGCATCGCTATCGCAGCGACTCGCCATCATCATGCAGCATGATCGCCATCGCCTACGTGAGCGTGTCGATTTCGTCACCAGCCCCGGTTACGGCTACCCCGATGAGCGCGGACCCGCAGGCACAGCTTGGCGGCAACGAGTCGGTCTGCCCCGTGGAGGCCCTGCTGCGCTAATTACAACGCTGGCCGTCTTCACCTTTGACCGTGAGAATGGGGAGGCGATGCTCCAATCCTATCACCCGGGCACGACGATAGAGCAGGTCCAGGAACAGACGGGTTGGCAGACGGGTGGTAAATTTCGGCTCGCTCCCGATTGTGCGGAGACGCTGCCGCCTAGTGAGGAGGAGTTGAGGGTGATTCGTGAGTGCGATCCAGAGGGCGTATGGACAAGATGAGAGCAACCCCGCCAACTTCTGGCGGGGTTGCTCCTAACAGTGCCTCTCACTTTGATTAGCCCGACTGCCGCAGCAGGTCGGGCTAATCAAACTAATTATAACCCTAAGGGCGGCAGGTCCACTCTCGCCAGCTATAGCCATCTCTTGCAAATATGCTATATGCTGCCAGGACATTCGCCATGGCATCATAGGGCGAGCTGGCTGCTTCTGGAGTTCTCATCCAGGTACTCGGATAGAGGATTTGAAAGACCCCTACAGTATAGTTGCCGTCAAATGTCATTGCGTCGTTATACGCGTTGGGATTCAGGCCGGACTCACACATCGCCACGTGCAGTGCCCCCGGTGAATATGGTCCAAATACACGATCTATCATGGCCGCCACTGCGGATTGGTTTGTGTTTGTCCTTTCAGTTCGTCCCGACATGTTTGAGACGGGTATACATACCTTTTGGCCCGGAAAAATCTTATTTACGTTCAGGATGTGGTTGACCTGCACAATCGCCTGCATGCTAGAACCGTAGGGACCCTCAGCGAAGCTTGCGGAGCGCGTTTCAATTCCTTCGCGTCCGCGGGGTGGGAGGCTCACTATATCTCCCGGACTGGCGTTGGGGTTGTAAAACGAGCAGCCTGTGGCGGTATATGAGGAAAGAGGTAGTTGCACGACGAGAGTGCTTCCTCCTACTAACCCCAGGATGACCAGCATCACCAATCCCAAAGTTCTCTTTTGATGTAAAGTCGTTCGGAAGGTTGAAAAGAAACGTTTCATTGTACTCTTTCTAGTTACGTAAACTGAATCTCCGTCCTTACAAAATGGGTGAGAGGCAAGAAGGACGGAGTGGGTGTAAACCACTGTGGCTTACAACACTAGCAAGAAAAGCCTGGTACCCGCAAGGGGCACCACTACACTGCCCAATGTAGTGGTGCCCCTTGCGGGTACCAGGCCTCAGACAGAGATGACTATTTTACCATACCAGTGTGATACACTCTGGCACATGATGAAATATGGCAAAAAAGTACTAGCAACAAAAGGCAGAAGAGGGTTCCACCAAAAACCAGAGGCTGGAAATCTCAAATTGTAGTGGCAGGGGGCGGAGTGGTGCGGGGCGGGGCCCTTGCGGCTGCCAGGTTTGCCTCTGCTCCCTTGTTGACTAAGAGGTTGCCCTCCGCTACTATGGGCAGTACTAACACACGATGGGCATGTGGAAGGGAGGCAGAGCGATGCCACATTCACAAAGCAGGGAGCAGATAGAACGATTCACAAGCATTCCACGCATTGCTCGCTGGATTGCCTATATGTCTTTTGTACTCGCCCTGCTGCTGTCGCTCGTCATGACATCATTATTTGTTTACACACGTCTGTATCACTATGTAGGCACCATTGCATGGAGTCCGCCAGGGCTCATCAGCGTAGCCACGCACGCTTTGATTAGCCCGACTGCCGCAGCAGGTCAGGATCATCAAACTGTCAGTCCACCGGGTTCATGGAAAGTACTACCTTCATTGCCATCACCGCAGGCGGATAATGCAACTGTGTATGTGCAGGCGCAGGGACGGGGATACGTGTATATGAGCGGTGGCTACCATGGGCATAAGTACTCACCGCATTACGATCACAACCTCTATCGCTACGATGTTGCAGCAGCACGGTGGCAGATCGTAGCAAGCGAGAATTTTCCTGGTATGGTCAACAATGCTATCGCGCTAGATGAGCAGAACCGCCTCTTCTTCATAGCGGGCTACTCATCTGATGTGTATGCCATCACCTCGCTGCTCTATTTATATCGACCCAGCGATGGGGTGATACAGAAGATTATCTCTCCCGCCCAGGTGTCGATTGGCTTTGGAGCAGCGATGCTCGCAGATAGACAGGGCCATCTCTACATCACTCAGGGATTTGTGAGGCCTGGTGACCCTCAGGCGCACGCTGGCACAGGCTGGTATCAGTATGACATTGCCAGTGGACGATGGCGCATACTGGCACCACTTCCGGTAGGGTTAGGCTACATTGCGCTAGCTTCCGACGATGCAGGTGGAATTGTGCTGCTCGGCGGGGCGATGGACGCAGGACAGCGTTTACCATCAATGCACATCTATCGCTATGACATCATGAACAACACCTGGACACAGGCGCAAGCCCTATCACCGTTAGCGTTTAGTGGTGCGGCAAGTTGCGTAGATGGGCATGGACACATAGTGATCGTAGGCGGAAGCGCCGGCTATCATACTGTAGGGACCCGATTTATCGCGTCCGCGGGGGACCCTGTCTGGGGGACAGGTAATGCCCCCGCCCTGCTGCGTCAAAGCTGGCTGGTTGACCTGCACACCTTACATTGGCAAGCTCTGGCACCTCTGCCTTCCGGTGGCTCTCTACTAGGTACGGCGGCGTGTGATGGGCAAGGGCATGTTTTCCTGGTGCGCGGTGCCGACGATTCTGGCGCTCCAACAACGGATTTTTTGCTGTTGACGCTGTAGGGACCCGATTTATCGCGTCCGCGGGGTTGGGAGCCCAGTGTCATCCTGAGCTCCCCAGTGTCATCCTGAGCGAAGCGAAGGATCTCCTTAGCCATGGGCAGTGTCAGAGGGGTCGTACGATCTCATACATCAGCGGTCCCACCATCACTGGAGCATCGCTCCAGCTATAGCAACCCAGCAGTGGTTCTTGCACAGCGGCGGCTTCAGCCTCAGTACGCGCATGAATCTCCACCAGCGGATCGCCAGCGTGGCGGTGATCGCCTACCTTCGCTTGCAGGATAAACCCTGTACGGTGATCGATCTCCTCACCTTTCTTGAAGCGTCCGGCCCCTAGTTGCATGCTTGCCAGGCCCATCTGTTCGGACTGGATACCTGCGATGTAGCCGCTATAGGGAGCAAGCAGCATGCAACGTACTGGCGCAGCGGGAAGCAGATGTGGCTGCTCAATCTGGCGCGCATCACCCCCCTGTGCTGCAATCACCTCCGCCAGTTTTGCCACTGCCGCCCCTGAACGGATCGCTTCCCCGATACGTCCCTCCGCCTCAGCCACACTGCTCACAGCTCCCGTCATCGTCAACAACTCTGCCGCCTCATGGTAACACAGTTCCGAAACATCGGCTGGGCCTTCCCCCCGTAGGATGCCGATAGCTTCTACCATCTCCAGCGCATTGCCGATGGCACGCCCAAGCGGTTGATCCATCGCCGTTAACACCGCAACAGCGTGCAGGCCCGCCAACCGCCCAATCTCCACCATCGTCTGCGCCAGTTCCCGCCCTCGCTCTACCGTCTTCATGAATGCCCCACTGCCCACCTTCACATCAAGCAGCAAGTGCGATGCCCCAACCGCCAGCTTTTTACTCATTATGCTCGCTGCAATCAGAGGGATGCTCTCGACCGTGCCCGTGACATCGCGCAGCCCGTACATCTTCCCATCCGCCGGAGCCAGCTCTTTCGATTGACCCGCCAGCACAAGCCCGTGTTGTAGCAGCACCTCCATGAACTCTCTACGTGATAGTGCCGTGCGCAAACCCTGCACAGATTCTAACTTGTCCACCGTCCCACCTGTATGACCAAGACCACGTCCTGTCATTTTAGCTACCGCAACGCCACAAGCTGCCACCAGCGGTGCCACCGCCAAGGTCACTTTGTCGCCGACGCCCCCTGTACTGTGTTTGTCAACCACAGGTGAGATCGTATCGCCTACATGCAGTTCCTCGCCAGAGTGTGCCATTGCCTGCGTCAGGTCGCTGATTTCGCGTGTATCCATACCACGCCAGTAGACTGCCATCAACCAGGCGGACATCTGGTAGTCGGGGATCTCATCATGTGTGTACTGCTCGACCAACCATTCGATCTCTGCTGTGCTCAGTGCCTGCCCGTCTCGCTTCTTACGAATCAGTTCTACTGCCTGCATACGTCCTCATTGCTCCGTTAACACAATGCGCAAAGAATCACTTTCATATCCGTTGCCGGTTTCAATCTGATACCGATTCGTCGTCAGACTACCCAGCCGAACATCGCGGTCGAAGCGGAGTTGACCGTTCGTGAAAGAGTAGACGCCGGGGTCTTGTGGCAAGACACCCTGTATGATGATCGTATCAAAAAGCTCTCCCTGCTGCTCCTTGTATGCTTTCAGCAAGGTGGCAACTTGTTGCCAGGGGACACCATTTATAGGCAATGCATAGGCAATGCGTACGATCTTCTTGCGCCCAACATCAACCGTCTCGTTCACGACGGTATAGGGCAGTGCGCCTTGTTCAAGAGCCTGCAATTCGGCCACAGTGCGCGGAGGGAATGGAGCCGGTGGCTCTGGTGACCCCACGATAAATCGGGGGTCTACCGCAGGCGGCATAACTGGTGTCGCTGATGGAGGCGGCGCAGCTGGTATCTCCGGTTGCCTGATGCGTGTTGACACTGTCGATGCCGGACGCGCTGCCGTAGGTGGTGCCTGGCGTGGTGGCTGATACATAGAGCCAGGTTGATGAGGGGGCGGTTGCCTCAGGTCTCGACCACAGCGCCCACAGTAGATGGCTCGATCCTGGTTGACGGCTTGACAATATGGGCAGCGCATAGCTAACTTGCTCTCCCGTCTTCTGTCTGTGTGATGACTGTACGGTATGACTCCTGTAGTATACCACAAGCCTGGCTGAGAGTCCCCCAGACTCTCTTGCCACGCAAGGGCCCATCCACCCCCCACCCAACCCCGCGGACGCGAAGTATTGAAACGCGCTCCGCAAGCTATCCCACGATAAATCGGGGAATCCTGCCTGGGGGGCAGGTAACGAAGGGTCCCTACGACATCTCTTTACCTTTCACTAGCATTTCAGCACGTATCCCACACCACGCACCGTCTGAATCAGCCGTGGCTTGCTGGGCGAGTCCTCCAGCTTCTCGCGCAGATAACGCACATACACCTCGATGATGTTCGTCTCACCCAGAAAATCATAGCCCCACACACGATTGAGTATCGTCAGCCGATCAAGCACCTGCCGCGGGTAACTCATGAAAAGATACAGCAGGTTGTACTCAGTTGGCGTCAACTCAACCAGCCGACCCGCGCGTACCACCTCCCGCGTCGCCGTATTCAACTCCAGGTCGCCACATCGCAATATCTGCTTCTGCCTCCCGTTGCCCGCCAACTCCCCCGTGCCACGCCGTTGCCGCCGCAGTAGAGCATGCATACGCGCCAGCAACTCCTCGAAGCTAAACGGCTTTGTTAAATAGTCATCTGCCCCAACATCCAAACCCGTGATGCGATCACGCACCTCATCCTTGGCCGTCAGCATCAAAATTGGCACATCCCGCGTGATCGGGTTGCTACGTAGCTGCCGGCAGACTTCCAGCCCATCCATACCTGGCAGCATCAAGTCCAGGATCACCAGGTCAGGGTTGATGCGTTGTGCCGTCACCAGACCATCTGGACCATTAGACGCCACCTTCACCTCGAATCCCTCATACCTGAGTCCTAATTTTATGAACTCCACAATATTTTCCGCATCATCGATGATCAGCACCGTTAATAGCGACTGGTCATCCTCATTTGCCCGGCCATTGACCTCCTGTTGCATCAGAACTACTCCTCCTTTGATTAGCCCGACTGCCGCAGCAGGTCGGGATCATCAAACTCGTCGTCGCTCGCACCTGGTTTTTCCAGGCCTGCCATTGCCAGACCGCCGTGGAGCACGCGCAGGCAGAGGAAGGCACATTTTGTGCGCGCCGGGCTGATCGGGATGCCCAGCGCGTCCAGAATATCGTCTTTGCCTAGATGAATGATCTCCTCAGTCGTTTTCCCCTCGATCATCTCCGAAAGCATAGAGGCCGAAGCCTGGCTGATCGCGCAGCCACGTCCCTGGAAGCGTACTGCCGTAACGTAGTTGTCTGCTATCTGCAGATCAAGCGCCAGCTGGTCCCCACATAAAGGATTAGAAACTTCTGCATGCACATCGGGATGCTCCAGCTTGCCATAGTTACGTGGATTGCGATAATGCTCCAGAATGTATTCACGATAGTCCATTGACATACATCACAATTGCGAGCGAAGCTCGCCCTCCTTCCGGCTTTGATGTAGAGTGCCGATTTATCGAGCACGTCCCGACTGCCGCAGCAGGTCGGGATCATCAAACTTACATCACACCCCTTACAAATTGAAGATGTAGACGCCTGTCATCCTGAGCGAAGCGGTGACAGGACACCTCTCAAGCCCGCTAGACACCTGTCATCCTGCTGAGCGAAGCGAAGGATCTCTGCGTCTGTCGAGCTAGACCCTTCGCTTCGCTCAGGGTGACAGGACACCTCTCAAGCCCGCTAGACACCTGTCATCCTGCTGAGCGAAGCGAAGGATCTCTGCGTCTGTCGAGCTAGACCCTTCGCTTCGCTCAGGGTGACAGGACACCTCTCAAGCCCGCTAGACGCCTGTCATCCTGAGCGAAGCGAAGGATCTCTGCCTGGGGTTGTAGTCCCCGATTTATCGTCGGACCGCCCCTTGCGGGTATCAGGTGGGCTCTACAAATTAAAGATGTGCAGCGCTTTGTGCAGGCCTTGCACCAGTACATCGATTTCTTCTGGTATCGTATACACGTAGAAACTGGCTCGTGCAGTTGCAGCCAGGCCAAAGTGCTCCATCAGCGGTTGCGCACAGTGGTGTCCGGCACGAATGGCAACCCCCATCTCCTGGTCAAGGATTGATGCCAGGTCATGCGGGTGGATATCACCGAGAGAAAAGGATATGACACCCCCACGCTTGTTCGCGCTTTGAGGTCCATAGATGGTCAACCCTGGCACGGACTGCAACTGCTCCAGCGCATAGTTGGTGATGGCTTGTTCATGATGCGCTACCGAATCCATACCCAGTGCGCTCAGGTAATCGACCGCCACACCCTGACCAATCGCCTCGGCAATGGCAGGCGTCCCTGCTTCAAACTTCCACGGTAGTTCATTCCAGGTGGACTTGTGCAGCCCGACCTTGGCAATCATGTCACCCCCGCCCATGAAGGGGGGCATGGCTTCCAGCAACTCGCGCTTGCCATAGAGCACGCCGATGCCGGTAGGCCCCAGCATTTTATGTCCGCTGAAACATAGGAAATCGGCATCTAGCTCCTGCACATCCACCGGAAAATGTGGCACACTCTGTGCACCATCCAATAGCACGGTGGCACCGGCGGCATGGGCCTGCTCAATCATTTGCCTGGCAGGGTTAATCGTGCCTAGCACGTTCGACATATGTGTGAACGCCACCAGTTTCGGCTGCTGCCGCAACAGTTGCTCGTAGACATCCAGGCGCAAGAGACCATCTTCCGTCACAGGGATAAACTCCAGTCGCGCCCCCGTGCGTTCGGCCAGCAGTTGCCAGGGAATCAGGTTGCTATGATGCTCCATGATGGTCAGTACGATCAGATCACCAGTGTGAATATTCGCGCCACCCCAACTGTAGGCCACAAGGTTGATGCTTTCAGTTGTATTGCGCGTGAAGATGATCTGTTTCCCCTTGCGTGCATTGATGAAGCGGGCAACTTTGATACGTGCCTTCTCCATTGCCGCCGTTGCTTCTTCGCTGAGCGCGTAAACCCCGCGATGGACATTGGCATGATAGGTCTGGTAGTAGGTGCTCATGGCATCGATAACAGCGCGTGGTTTTTGCGAACTCGCCGTGCTGTCAAGATATACCAACGGTTTCCCATGCACCTGGCGCGACAGGATAGGAAAGTCGTTGCGAATATCTGCTATCGTACGGATCTTCTGGTCCGCACCGGTGAACGTCTCATATGTAACCATGTTATTTCCTATCAAGGAATTCTTCAGGTCCCTGATTGCTTGCCGCCTGCGGCGGCCGCATCTCCTTTAACTGCGGGCTTTGCAGCCGCAGGCTGCAAAGCCCGCAGTTAAAAACCTTTTGCGAACCACCGAAGGTGGTGAGGAGTCCTGAAGAGGTACCTTATCAATAATCGGTCAATAGAATCTCTTCAGCCTCTTTGAGCGTATCAAGACTCACCGCGTACTCGTCTACCCCCTCAACCTCCCAGCGCTCCTGAGCATCAACCCAGGTGTCGGCCTCGGTCTCATAGGCACCGCTCATGCGGCGCACGATACTGCGGCGCAGGCGTGCGCGCAGGTTCTCCAACGGAATGCGTTGCAGCACCGGCTCGAAGAAACCTTGCACGATGATGCGTTCTGCCTCGTCCTGGGGGATGCCACGCACCATCAGGTAGAAGAGTTGCTCGTCATCGATCTTACTGACGGTAGCGCCATGGCTGGCCCGTACATCATTAGCCTCAATCTCCAGTCCGGGTACGGCCTCTGCGCGGCACTTTCTATCGGCCCAGATGCTGGTCAAGAGGAGGATGTGGGCTGACAGGAACGAGGCCGTCTGCTGAGCCTTGGGCTGGATATGGATCATCCCACCAAACTCAACACGCGAATCGTCGGTGAGCACGCCCTTCACTTGCGTCTCGGCATTGGTGGAGACCGCGTCATGATTCGAGAGCGTACTGATGGAATAGCGTTGATCGTGGTCGGTGAAGAACACTCCCACCAGTTCGGCAGCACTGCCATTACCGGTCAAGCCTGCGCCGATGTTAGCAAGGGTAACTTTACTCCCGATGTCAGCCATCACCCACGTGGTGCTGCCATCCTTCTCGTGGACTGCATTCTTATTAGCGATGTTCCACACATTCAAACCCAGGTCTTGCAAGCTGCTGAACTCGACATGCGCTGCACTCTTGACATATACCTCAACGACCCCATCCAACAATGACGGCTGTTCACCCTCGAAGGACGAGTTGTACTCCTCGACGTAGTGTACGCTGCTCTGGTCGTCGGCGATAATGAGCGTATGTGCAAAGTTGGCGGATGCCGGTGAGTCGATCCAGATTTGGGCCAGGATGGGGTCTTCAATCTCGACTCCCTTGGGAATGTAGAGGAAGATACCACCACTCCAGAAGGCTGCATGCAAGGCAGTGTACTTGTTGCTTTCCACCGGCACGCATTTGGTCATGAAGTACTGTTGCACCAGTTCGGGGTATTCACGCACGGCACTATCGAGATCGGTCAGGATCACACCCGCCTTTTTCAGTTGCTCATCAAGCTCAGTACGTACGACCGAGGCGTTGCGCTGCACGACCAGGCCGGCACGTGCATCGACCAGGGCATCTTGTAAGGACTGTTCAATTACAGCAGGCAGTGCCCCATCGCCGTTGCTGGGTACGTAGGGACTCAGTTGCTGAAACTTGAAATTCGCGAATGTGCGCAATGTACCCAGGTCGCCACGACGACCGAGAGGGGCCGGTATACGCTCATAGGCATCCCAGGCTTGCAGGCGTTTTTGTAACATCCACTCAGGCTCACCCTTCTGGCGCGATAGTTCCTCTACGGCGCTACGGGAAAGCCCTATTGGGAGAGCATTAGCCATTGACACCCACCTCATTCTCTGCCTCGACAGGCTTGAGCCATTCGTAACCCTTCTCTTCCAACTCTAGGGCCAGCTCTTTCCCCCCTGATTTGACGATGCGACCATCGTACATCACATGCACATAGTCGGGGGTGATGTAGTTCAGTATGCGCTGATAGTGGGTGATGAGCAGGATACCAAGGTTTGGTCCACGCAAGGCACTCACACTATCGGCTACGATTTTGAGCGCGTCGATGTCCAGGCCAGAATCGGTCTCATCCATCAGCGCGATCTCCGGCTGGAGCAAGGCCATTTGCAGAATCTCGGCACGCTTCTTTTCTCCACCGGAGAAACCATCGTTGATGGCGCGGTTGATGAAGCTATTGTCGACTTTGAGCAGGCGCATCTTCTCTTGTAGCATTTTGCGGAACTCACCGGGGGGAATACTCTTGCGTTTAGTTGTCTTGCCGGTAGGATTCTCACCTTCTTCTAACGGCTTGTTGCCCTCGCGGATCGCCTCAAGCGAACGACGCAAGAAATTGGCGACGCTCACGCCGGGAATAGACATTGGGTATTGGAAGGCCAGGAAGAGCCGCATACGT